>Ga0315298_1001918_pt1 | contig 36906 bp, 41 predicted proteins | sample WHS_1_MG_FD_203077 | JGI IMG/M metagenome (GOLD analysis project Ga0315298, IMG submission 203077) | Extremophilic microbial mat communities from Washburn Hot Springs, YNP, Wyoming, USA - WHS_1_MG | ecosystem: Environmental > Aquatic > Thermal springs > Hot (42-90C) | place: USA: Wyoming...
TGGCTCTTTTTGGATAGTCTCTTGAATTCGATCCAGAATAGATTTGGGAAAATATTGTCCATAAACATACATGAACCCCTTATAACATCTTTCCCCCTCGGTGTCAAGTGTGTGCTAAGATCAGCCCGGTGGGGAGAGGGGGAAAGGTGATCCGCCATGGGCGAGGGAAAATTTCAAATCGTTTTGGATTTAGAATTTATCCAATGTTATCTTAAAAAGAGGATGGTTCACCCATGCTTCGTCTCAATAATATTGAGGTGATCTACAGTGAAGTGATTTTAGTTCTTAAAGGTGTCTCCCTTCAGGTTCCAGAGGGGAGGATCGTCTCCTTACTTGGCGCTAACGGTGCTGGAAAGACCACGACTCTCAAAGCCATTTCAGGAGTTCTCTACACAGAGTTGGGTAAGGTCACTGATGGAAGTATTGAGTTTGAGGGGGTGAGGATTGATGGAAAGGCGCCTGAGGAGATTGTGCAGATGGGAATTGTTCAGGTGATGGAGGGTCGCCGCCTCTTTGAACATCTTACGATTGAGGAGAACCTTAGAGTGGGTGCCTATGCACGGAAAGACAAGAAGGCCATCCAACAGGATATGGAATCAGTATATGGTTATTTCCCGAGGCTTAAGGATTTGAGAAGCCAAGTGAGCGGCTATCTCTCCGGAGGGGAGAGACAGATGCTGGTTATGGGTCGGGCGCTCATGTCTCACCCAAAAGTGATGCTTCTTGATGAGCCCTCTCTTGGTCTCTCCCCACTCCTGGTAAAGGAGATATTTGAGATTATTAAAAAGATTAATAGGGAGGAGAAGACATCGATTCTTCTGGTAGAACAGAATGCGAAGATTGCCCTCTCTACATCTGACTATGGCTATATCATGGAGAATGGTCGAATTGTCCTTGATGGGTATTCGCAGAAATTGAAAGAGAACGAGGATATCAAAGAATTTTATCTCGGACTCAGCCATTTGGGAGAAAGGAAGAGTTATAAAGAAGTGAAACATTATCGAAGAAGGAAGAGGTGGCTATCGTGAAAAGGAGACAACCCATCAAAACCAGTCAATCCAAAGCGAAATTGGCTCATAAGAAAAATTTAGATAAAAAGTTGGTGGATATCGTGCGATATGCTTACCGACATGCTCCTGCTTTCAGAGCAAAAATGGACCGTTCAGGGGTGAGCCCTTCTGAGATAAAGACGGTTAAGGATCTGGGAAAAATACCGATTACGTCTCAGAGCGAGATGGTTTCACTCCAGAAAGAGAATCCGCCTTTTGGGGGATTTCTCACCCAACCCATTGAAAAGGTGGAAAGGATTTTTGTCTCACCAGGTCCTATTTATGAACCCATTCGAATAGAAGACTTCGCAAACGCTGCGAAGCAAGCCTTATCCGTCTTTGGCATCAAGAAGGGGGATCGAGTGCTTAATACCTTCTCTTACCACATGGTTCCTGCCGGGTTATGGGTGGATCAGGCCCTTCGTCTCTTGGGGGCCACAGTGATTCCTGCAGGTGTAGGGATGACCGATCTTCAAGTGAGGATTATGAAAGACTTAAAGATTACGGGATATGTAGGGACCCCCAGTTTTCTCATGACCTTGATCAAAAAGTCCGAGGAAATGGGATTCCAATTTCGAAAAGACTTTTCTTTAGGCTTTGCCCTTTGCAGTGCAGAGATTCTACCTCCTTCTATGAGAAGATCTTTCGAGGAAGATTACGGAATCAAGGTGGTGGATACCTATGGCTCGGCCATCCTTGGAATCCTTGGCTATGAATGTGAGGAGAAGTCTGGATTCCATTTTCCAAATGGACTCATCATTGAGATCGTTGACCCAACCACAGGAAAGTCCTTAGGAGCCGGAGAGGTTGGAGAGGTCGTGGTCACCCTCTTCGATAAAATCTATCCATTGATTCGTTTTGCCACAGGAGATCTTTCCAGTTTTACGGATCGACCCTGTTCTTGTGGAAGAAAGTCTTTCCGACTTACCCGCATTATAGGAAGAACTGGGGATGCCGTAAAGGTGAGAGGAATGTTTATCCATTCCAAACAAATAGAAGAAGTTTTACAAAGGTTCCCTGAGATCTCACGGTTTCAGATCCTAATCTCTCGCCCCGAATATCGGGATGAGTGGACCATTAAGGTAGAACTAAAAGAAGAAGTAGATCGAGAAAGATTTTCTAAATTCCTCCAAGAGGGTATTCAGGAAAGTTGCAGGCTAAGGCCAGACAGGATTGATTTCGTTTCAGAAGGAACGATTCCTGAAGGCGCAAAAAAAATTATCGACCAAAGGACATGGGAGTAAAACTTTCCATTATCCCTTCCCTACCGACGATGGTGGCATTCAGCCAATGATTGCGGAAAGGAGTTTAGAATGAAGGAAAGAGGATTTATGAAAGAGAGAATTCGAAAAAAGGCTAAGAACTTAGGAGCGGATCTTGTGGGTTTTTTGAACCTCAGGGATTACAATAGTCCAAGATCACCCGATCCGCATCGCTATCTCCCCACCGCAAAGTCTATCATCGTTATGGCCTTTAAGCCTCTGGCAGGAGCCTATAATTATCAAGATAACACTTGGAGCAAGATGCCTTCCTTTTTATATGGTGTTGAAACGGCTGGAAATACAGCGGCCTACCATCTTGGGAGGTTCATCGAACGGGAATATGGTGCTGAATCTTTCCTCATCCAGGCCCATCGCCCTTTTGAGATTGATGAAGAGACCTTTCGGAATCCGATCGGAAGCGTCTCTCTTCGCCACGCCGCGGTCCAGAGTGGCCTTGCTGTTTGGGGGAAGAATACGCTTGCATTAACTCGAGAGTTTGGACCTCGGGTCATGTTTCTTGGACTTCTCAATAGTCTGGATTTAGAAACCGATCCGCCAATCTATGGATATGACCCTTGCAAGACGTGCACTTATGACTGTCGTTCCACCTGCCCAGCAAAAGCCTTTACAGAGGAAGGGCATGTGTTAAGTCATCGTTGTGTGAGAGTAAGCCAACCGAATGATGTTGGAAATTTTATGCGCTTTTTAATAGAAATGGCCGAGAAGCCTCTAATGTCGGACAGGCTTGAGATGATAAAATCCCCGCGTTTCTTTCGTTACATGCAGTATCTCCAGTTTTTTATCCATTACCATTGTGATCACTGTACGCGTCATTGTCCCGGAGCCTAAGACCTCTTTTATTATTCAATGGAGGAGGAAGGGGTTTTAGATAAACCAATCGTATTAACACATGGATCCAAAAAAGATTTCATTTCGGAAGGGGGAAAATGATGTTTGAAATTCTTTTAACCAAGGAAGAAAAGAAACTTCAGGAAGAGGTACGGAGGTTTGTTCGTGAAAAGGTTCCAAGCTCGCTGATTCGAGCCATGGATCAAGATCAGGTGAGGTATCCAAAAGAATTGATGAAAAGTTTGGCAGATGAAAATCTCCTTGGCCTACGTTTCTCAAGGCAATGGGGGGGAAGGGGAATGAAGTGGACCGGGGAGGTATCCGCCATTGAGGAAATAGGAGTCCTCGGCTCTGGGATGACCTGCCTTTACTCACTGGTGAGCATCGTGGGGGAGGCGATTCACACTTTTGGGACTCCCGAACAGAAAGAAAAATATCTAAAACCTACTCTTGAGGGAAAGCTCTGTTGTGCAGAAGCCTTGACCGAGCCACGGGGAGGCTCTGATTTTTTTGGGGCCACGACCCTTGCCCAAAAAGACGGAGACCATTACATTCTCAATGGTCAGAAACGGTTTGTGGTGGGTGCAGAGGGAGCAGACTACTTTTTGGTCTATGCGAAGACTGCACCCGAGGCCGAACCGCACAAATCCCTCTCTTGTTTTATTGTTGAACGGGAGATGGGGGTGGAGGTGAAACACGTCTATGGACTCTTAGGATCCCGAGGGGGTGGGACAGGCCGTCTCTATTTTCGAGATACCAGGGTGCCCAAAGAAAATCTTGTCGGTCCTGAACATGGGGGGGCTCTGGTCTTTAATCGAATGATGATCCCAGAACGTCTCACGACCGCTGCAGGAGCCCTGGGAATGGCCAGATGTTGCTTGGAGATTGCTGTGCGGTACAGTAATCGAAGAAAGGCCTTTGGAGAATTGATTCGCCGATTTCAAGCAGTAAGCTTCAAGGTTGCTGATTCCATTGCAAAACTGGATGCAGCCCGGAGCCTCGTTTATGTGACAGCAAAATATGTAGACGAAGGATTTGATTCAAGACGAATGGTTTCTGAGGCCAAAAAGATCTCCACGGAGATGCTCTGGGAGGTCGTGAATCATTCCATGCAGGTGATGGGCGGGATTGGTTATACCAATGTCTATCCGATTGAGCGTTTTTTCAGAGATGCAAGACTCCAGATGATCTGGACGGGAACGAACGAGATCATGGATCTTCTTATTCAGCACGAATACTATAAAGAGGTTTTGGAGAGGATGGGAGAGTCAAGGGATGTTGAGGTGGATGCAGGAGACCTTGAAGGAGAAGAAGAGAAAGTCTACGAGTAACCAAATTCCAAAAATCAATAACCATCCATGACCAATCGCATTTGCATCACAGGGGTTGGAGTGGTTTCTTCAATCGGAATTGGTAAGGAAGAATTCCTCTCTTCTTTAAAAGCAGGAAAGTCAGGGATTGAAGAGATCAAGGAATTTGATACCCATTTCTCTCGTTCAAAAAAGGGAGGAGTCATCCGGACATTCCATCCGAAGGATTTTATCCAACCCAGCAAGATTCGACGTCTCGACCGAGCAAGTCAGTTTGCTATTGCCGCCTCCAAACTTGCCCTTTCAGATGCCCGTTTTAAAATTACCCATGAGAATAGTTCAAGGGTAGGGATTGTTTTGGGATCGGGGTTCTGCGGGCTATCGAGTTCAGAGGAGTTCCACCGAGGCCAAGTCTTGAAGGAATATTTCGATTTAAACCCGATCCTTTTCCCCAACACGGTTCCAAACGCCCCCTCAAGCCATACCTCCATTGAACTTGGAATCCAGGGAGTCAACGCCACATTGGTTCAATCCTTTTGCACTGCTGAGGTGGCCATTGCTTTTGCCTGTGATCAGATTCACAGGGGAAGGGCAGACTTCATCCTTACAGGAGGAGTGGATGAACTGAGTGAGTTTTTATTCCGTGGGTTTTCGGAACTTCGTTTCCTTGCAACCAATCAGGGCGAGGGGGAAAGATCCTGCCCTTATGACCAAAAGAGAAACGGGATAATCTTAGGAGAAGGAGCAGGAATCTTAACCATCGAGACAGAAGAACATGCTAAAGCAAGAGGAGCAAGGATTTATGGTTATATCTTAGGGTCCAGTATTGTTGGGAGATCTCCTAAAGATGAGGAATCAAAAGATATAGAGAGGGCAATAAGATTGAGCCTTAAGGGGAGAGAGGATGTAGGGATTGACTATCTTAGTGGTGCCGGTAATTCATCGAGGGAACTTGATAGGATAGAGACAAAAGGAGTTAAAATGGCCTTTCCCTCTTTGGCTTTACAGATACCTGTCAGCTCCATCAAATCGATGGTCGGAGAGGCAATAGCCATGGGTGGATTAAGGATGGTGGCAAACGTCCTCTCCATGGAAGGGGGGTTCATCCCTCCCACCCTCAATTATCTCTTTCCCGACCCCGATTGCGACCTCTCCTATGTAGTCAATAAGAGTCTTGAGAAGAGGGTAGGGACTGTGCTTCATCTTGGCATCTCTCCAAAGGAATGCTATTCATCAATCTATTTGGGTGTGGAATGGAACCCATAACGACCAGCCTGTGGAAATTGATTCTCATCTTCACCCTCATCCATTTTTCGTTGGGAAGGTTCTTTTCTGTCCTTTTCGCCATTTTTAATCAGATGCCCTTTCTCATCTACTTTCCTCTTGCCCTTGCCTATGACTATGTTCAAATTCCTGTCTATGGTGTCATTTTAGAGCAGTCAAGTAAAAGGATTTTTCCAGTGAGATGGGTAAAACGAAAGGCCGATCGAGTGCTCGCCAGCCTCAATGAAAGACCATTATTGAAGAAGGTGGTATCTCTGGGGGATATTGGGCTGGTGATGATCTCTGCCCTTCCGATCCGTGGTTTTGGAATACTGTCTGGAAGCATTGTCAGTTTTTTTCTTAAAAAAGGGAGAAGGGAAGGGACGATCCTGTTAATGATCGGTTCTTTCATAGGTATTTTTATCATCATTGCAATAGCCAAGGGGGTCTTTAAGATCATTTCTTTCTTCTAAGCAAGGTTTAATTTTTGTTTCATCACTTTGCCGAACATTGACATTAGTGACTCACATGGTGGACCTAAACGAAATTCTAAGAAACCTGCCACATACCTTTCCTTTTCGGATGATTGACCGGATACTTGAAATCGAGCCGGGGAAGAGGGCTGTGGCTCTCAAAAATGTAAGCATCGATGAGCCTTACTTTATAGGCCACTACAGAGACGAACCCGTAATGCCAGGGATACTTATTCTTGAGGCATTAGCCCAAGCAGGTGGTATTGCCTTTCATTCCTCCTTTGGAAAGGAGGAGGAAAGCGTTCCTTTTCTGGCAAAGATTGATTCCTTTCGATTAAAGAAGAGGGTTTTACCGGGGGATCAACTCATTTTGGAGGCAGAAGTGGAGCATCTATTTTCGAATCTGGCGAAAGTAAAGGTTCAAGCGAGGGTGGGAGAAGAGATTGTGGCTGAAGGAATGCTGGTTCTGGCGAAAGCACCCTCCTCCGACCCCCTCCCTTATTGACAATCTCTCCCGTGAAAATTGGGGTCAGGAAAATTGGGGTCAGGCTTGTTTATTGCAATTCTCCAATAATTTCCTATGAACCTTTTCCACTTCATTCTCCAATCTGGTTGCTCCGGCCGAATACCGTGTGATAACCGACGGATCTCTCCCAAGATACTTTGCCACCTCCTGTCCCTTATACCCATAGCCTTTTGCCACCAAACTTATCAACCTTCTCCCACACCCTAATTCCTTCCCCTTGTCCTTCCCCCTTAATTGGTCTAAAGTGATTCCATAGAGCTCTTCCACAGCTTTGGCTATATCCGACAACTTATAAAGATGCTTCCTTCTCCCCCAAACATCCAATCTTCCCGTCTTTGACTTCACTTTTTCAACAAACCTCTCATCACCAACAATCCGTTGGTCTATCGTGGCATAAATTTCCTCTCTTGAAGGCCCTCCTTCCTTTTCTATATATTCTTGAAAGGCTCTTGTGGCTTTCCCCCTATCCGCACCAAAAATTTTCAATACAGGCTTGGTGTCGACAACCCCTGGTTGCCCAATATAAAACTTGTGGCTACTCCAAGGATATGTCTCCGGAGTCTTCACTCTACCAGCCCTGACTGGGTTCATATGAATGTATTTCACGAGCGATAGCAAGTAAGAATCCTTATCGCAAAGTATCGCTTTGTATCGCCCCTGAAAGAGATGCCCAACTGTCTCATATCTATGGTTAAAATACATCGTATAGCGTTGGTTAATCCCCTGAAGAATCTTTGATAAGGGAACCACATTTGTCTCAATTAGAAGATGAACATGATTTTCCATCAAGGCATACGCATAGAGTAAAAAGTCATATCTTGACTTATAATCTTCAAGGATTTTTAAATATCGCTCGTAGTCCTCTTTAGCCTTGAATATCTGCTGCCTTTGATTGCCGCGAGTGATCACATGGTACAAAGCTCCCTCGAATTCGATTCTTGGTTTCCGTGCCATGTCAAAACTCTATCAAATCAATTTGGTAACGTCAAGAAACAAGTCTGACCCCAAATCTCCTATTGCGATTTTGGGATTGCTGGTTTATGGTTATTCAGTAAGTGGGATATGGAGATGAGAGAACGGATTTCAGAGTCAGGGATTATCGAAGATCGGGATCTGGCAGAATACTACAATCTTATGGCTAAGAGGTATATGAGGATTCCCTGCCAGAGGGTTCTCAAAAGGGTAGTGGCCAAAGGGATTGATGAGGGGACAATCCTTGATGTAGGGACAGGTCCAGGGATATTCCCAATTTTTTTATCCAAGGCTCTTCCTAAAGTTCAATTGAAGGGGATTGATCTCTCTCCGGTTATGGTTGAGATTGCAAGAAGGAATGCCCTGGAAGAGGGACTGGAGGGAAGGATTGAGTTCTTAGTTGGTTCAGCCTATTGCCTTCCCTGTGAGGATTGCTCCATCGACCTCCTCCTTTGCATTAATACTCTCCACCATTTGGACCAACCCATCGAATTTTTCAATGAAGTCGCCAGAGTCTTGAAGAAAGATGGAGGTTTTGTTATTGTTGATTTCCATAGAGATACACCGTCTTATCTAATAGGGTTTTTCAATCTTCTCTGGAAAATCTTTTTTAGAGGTCATCCAAAAGCCAAGGAAGGATTTATAGAATCGGTTCAATCTTCTTATACGATTGAGGAGTGTCTTGGCTTTTTAAAAAGATCAAGGCTGGAGGATTGGAAGCTTACTACTCGGACGGTGGAGGTGTGGATCGAATCCACAAAAAATCGTAAGGAAAGGGGGAAACTATGAGGAGGGAAAAATTTTTAAGAGGGATCGGAGCAGGAATTGTTCTTCTTTTTTCGGTTTCATCCGTTTGGGCTGCTTATGACATGGCGATGGACGCAAGGGTTTATCAGTATTCCCTCTATAAGGCAAAACGCTCATTTGGAGTTACCCTTCAAGTAAAGGTGGTTAAAGATAATCGGCCCGAACAGGAGAAACTTGCAAAAGGGGAAGACCATCCTTATACCTATGATGCGCTTTGGGCAGACCTTGTGGATGAGATGTTGGCCAAGGTCCTGGAGAAAGAATTTTCACAGTCAGGAATGGTCAAATCTGTTGATCGGAAAAATGATCGGGCCGATTATGTGGTTCTCATCGAACTCAACTCCTTCCATGGCCGATGGGCTACAGATCCACGTACAATTAAACCTGTCTATGATATCTATGGAAATACCGAGTTTGCTGCGCGTCTTGTTTCCCGAAAGACCGATGCCACCCTTTTTAAGAAGACCTATACTGGAAGAACGAAAATTCAGGCCAGCCAATTCAGGAATCGATATGCGGTCTGTGCTGTGGAGGCAGGGAAGGCATTTAAAGAGGCTGCGGTCAAATTGATGGAGGATGTGGAGACAGCCCTTGGGGGAGGCAAAGTCACCTCGTATTAGACCAAAAGAATAGGCAGTAATGAATAAAAGGATGGAGATGGAAGAAGTCCCCTGTCCTATATGCGAGGAGAAGAGGAAGGTTCCTTTTCATCGAGAGGGTCTTTTTCAAATGGTGAGGTGTCCTTCATGCCGCTTCATCTATCTTAGTCCCCGGCCCACAGAAGGGGCTCTTTACCATTTCTATCAAAACTATCTCCCGGAGGACGAAGTTTCAATTCAGGCCTGGGAAAGGATGATGCGCCCAGTTTTTAAGAGGACGGCCCATCTGCTCGTTCAATATAAAAACCAAGGTCGGTTGCTTGATGTAGGTTCAGGGTTTGGTTTTTTTCTAAGAGAGATGAAGAAAAAGGGATGGGAGGTAGAGGGGGTTGAAATTTCTGAGAAGGCCATGGACTACACAAGGAATGTTTTGGGATTAAAGGTCTATCCTGGTCCCTTAGAAACTATTGGTTTTTTGGAAAATCAATTCGATGCGATCACAGGATTCTATCTCATTGAACATCTTACATACCCACTGGCCTTTTTAGAGGAATGCTATCGAATCCTAAAACCAGGGGGACTACTTCTCTTAAGATATCCCCATACCACTCCCATCAAAAACCTACTCAAGTTATTGGGCATCGAGAACCAACTTTATGACTTACCTGCTCACCTCTCAGACTTCTCACCCGCAACGCTCCAGTTGTGTTTAGAACAAGTGGGATTTGAACAATGCAAGCATCTGATTGGAGGGTATACTTTGCCTAAAGATTTTTGGAGACGATTGACCTCGATGATTTTTGGAGGTCTTGCCGAATTCCTCTTCTATTTAAGCGGGCAAAGATATCTCCTGCCAGGCGTGAGCAAGACCGTAGTTGCCTTTAAAGGAGTGGGTCGATGAGATTTCTCTTCCTCGCGATGATTTTCCTTTACGTAGCCATCTTTCCCATTCCAACCTATTGCATAAATGAAGAAGAGGTGGTTCAGCGCCTGCGAGAATCCCGTGAAACGATAAAGGATTTCTCTGCGGATCTTTCTCAGGAAAAGAAGATTTCTTTGCTGAAGGAGAAGATCTTTTCCAGAGGGAAGATTCGATTTAAATATCCTAACAGGATTTTTATTGAGTTTTTCCCTCCCCAATCTATGCAGATGACATTTGATGGGAAAGGGGTTCTTCTTTATCTCAAGGAAGAAGGAATTGCAGAGTATTACCGAATCCAGGCTAATCCGATTGCGGAAAGATACCTTTTCTTTACCAGAGATCCCTTTCAAAAAGGCCTTGCAGATTGGAAGATCAGGGAGGAGAAGGAATCATTTCTGATCATGGAAATCCTACCCAAAGAGAAGGAATCCCCTTTTAAGTCGACAAGGCTTTTAATTTCAAAAGGGAACTGGATGGTAATGGGGATGGAGTTAGTCGAAAGAAATGGAGACACTACGGTTCTCCGTTACTCAAAAATAAAGATCAATACTGGACTCACCGAATCCGATTTTGAAATTCGTCTCCCCAACGATGTCAAGGTAAGGGAGATTAAGTGAGCCACCCTCAACTGACGGTATGAAATTCCACTGGCCCGGCAGGGATGCTTTCCAAATTTTAGCATGCGGGTGGGATGGACATTTTTCAAGGTAAAGTCGCATCACCGGCGGGCCTGCTTTGAGCCATTTACCAAGGTATTGTAAGGCATGACACCATGAGGGAGAGGATTGTGATCACAGGCCTGGGGGTAGTCAGCGCGGTAGGATGTGGAGTGACCGATTTCTGGGACTCTCTCATCGAAGGCAAGGATGGGACAAAGAGGGTTACTGTATTTGATCCCTCCCCCTATCCGGTTAAGATTGCAGCAGAGGTTGATTGCTTAGATCCAGAGGATCATTTCTCAAAGAAGGAGATCCGTCGCCTTTCACGGTGCGATCAGTTCGGTTTAGTGGCCTTTCGAGAAGCCTGGAGGTCGGCCCGTCTCGATCAAGAGAAGATTAAGCCTGAAAGGGTGGGGGTTGTTTTAGGAGCAGGTTCGGGGGGTATTCTCTCTGTTGAAAAATATTTTAGAAAGTTTTATCAAGGTTCAAAAAGACCCCGTCCTTCACTTCTCATTCCCTACTCCCTCGCCACGACCACCGACCTTATTGCGATCGAAGCGGGTTTGAAAGGTCCTCGCTCTACTACCGCAACTGTTTGTTCCTCAAGTTCTGTTTCCATAGGAGTTGCCTATGAAATGATTCAGATGGGTCTGGCTGATGTGATGGTGAGTGGTGGAAGCGACTCCCTTTGTGAGGTCTCCTTCAGTGGGTTTAACAGTCTGAAATTGATTGATCCCGAAAGTTGCAAACCCTTTGATAAGAGGAGAAAGGGATTGGTCATTGGTGAAGGAGCAGGCATCCTCATCCTTGAACGATTGGAATATGCCTTAAAGAGAGAAGCCCCGATCCAGGCAGAACTCCTTGGCTATGGGATTTGCGCAGATGCTTATCACCTCACCTCCCCTGAGCCTAATGGAGAGGGTGTGGAGAGGGTCATCCGGACTGCGCTTGTGCATGCAGGGGTTTCTCCAGAAGAAGTGGATACCATTAATGCTCATGGCACCGCGACTCCATTTAACGATATTGCAGAAACCAGGGGAATTAAAAAAGTATTTGGAGAGAGGGCTAAAGATATTCCTGTGAGTGGGATCAAGTCTATGATCGGACATTGTCTGGGTTCTACAGGGGGAATCGAAGCAGTGGCCACCGTTCTCACTCTGAAGAACGGAAGAATTCCTCCAACGATCCATTATGAGGCCCCAGATCCAGAATGTGATCTTGACTATGTTCCCAATCAATCCATTCGGAAAGAGGTTAAAATTGCCATTTCAAACTCCTTTGCCTTTGGTGGAAATAATTGCTGTTTGGTGTTTAAGAAGTTTGAAAAATGAGGATGCAAGTGATCGAGGGGTTGAGGGGTAGAGTGGATTTCACTCCACTCAATGAATTCATGAACCCTTGGACCTTACTATAAGTTATGGAACCTCGTATCGTTATTACAGGTTTGGGGATTGTCTCTCCGATTGGTATTGGGAAAGAGGAGTTTTGGAGAAACTGTCTTCTGGGCACTTCTGGGATTAAACCGATTCAAAGATTTGAGGTGACTCCTTATCGTTCACAATTAGGGGCAGAACTTCCTCCGGTCGATTTTAAGAGGTTTATCAAACCTGTTAATCTCAGGAGAATGGACCGTATTGGAAAGATTGTTACCTCTTCGGTAAAGTTGGCCCTCGATGATTCGGGTATTGCTATCAGAGAAGAGGATTCCAATCGAATGGGAATTTCCATCGGCACTGGCCTTGGAAGTTCTGATACAGTGGATCAGTTCTTTCGGTCCCTGTTAAAAGAGGGACCCATGGGGGCTCAACCTTTGCTTTTCCAAACCGCTGTTCCTAATGCCATCACCAGTCATTGTTCTATTGAATATGGGATCAAGGGAGTAAACCTTACCTTCTCCCATAAAGAAACCTCCACCGAGATGGCCATCGCATTTGCCTATCATCTATTAAAGCAGGGAAGGGCAGATGTTATCCTTGCAGGTGGAGGAGATGAGTTGAGTGAACCTCTTTATCATGTATATCATATGCTTGGAGCCCTTTCTCCTGGAGGAACGAAAGGTTCAGAAGGGATGAGGCCTTTTGATAAGACTCGGAATGGGATTGTCTTAGGAGAAGGGAGTGGGATTGTGGTGCTTGAGACGCAGGAACATGCGGAAAGGAGAGGGGCAAGGATCTATGCAGAGATGCGGGGGGTAGGCCTTTCAGGAAGCACGGATGGACTCTTAAAATATGATCTTAAAGGGGATTCCATTGGAGAGGCCATCTCACTTGCGGTTGAGGATCTTTCCATGGTGGATTACATCTCGGCGGCTGCAAATTCCACAGTTGACCTTGACCGAGCAGAGAGCAGGGCCATCCAAAAAGTTTTCGGGAAAACGGCAAAGGAGATTCCAGTCAGTAGTCTTAAATCGATGATTGGAGAGTTTGATGGCTCAGGAGGAATTAGGGCCTGTGCTTTGGCCTTGAGCCTTTATGAAGGAGTTATTCCACCCACGATCGAAACCAGAGAGATCGATCCCCATTGTGATTTGAATGTCATCCTTGGAAAACCTCAAAAAAGGGAGATGAGATCTGCTCTTCTCAATGCTTGCGCAAGCGGTGGATCAAATATATCATTGTGGTTTAGCCGTTATCATCCCATGGGTTTGTGAAATTGAATTTACATTTCCCCAAAAGGTTGACGGGATAAAGGAATTGAATTTATAATTTATAGGCAAAGAAAATTTGGGGGGTTCTATGTGGGAATATACGGAAAAGGTAAAAGACCACTTCTTAAACCCAAGAAATGTTGGAGAGATTGAAGACCCAGATGGTGTGGGGGAGGTAGGTTCTCTTGCTTGTGGAGATGCCTTGAGGCTTACCTTTAAATTAGACGAGAACAAGCGAATCAAAGATGTAAAGTTTAAGACCTTTGGTTGCGCAAGTGCCATTGCCTCTTCTTCTGCCCTCACGGAGATCATAAAGGGGATGACTCTCGAGGAGGCAGAAAAGGTGACCAATCAAGATATTGCCAATTATCTGGGTGGGTTGCCAGAAGAGAAAATGCATTGTTCAGTCATGGGCAGGGAGGCCCTGGAGTTGGCCATTGCAAATTACCGGGGGCAAAAAGTAGCCAAGGAAGATTTTGAGGTTATCTGTAAATGTTTTGGGGTGACAGACCGTGAGATTGCTAAGGCGGTCCGTGAGAATGATCTCAAGACCGTAGAACAGGTGACCTACTATACGAAGGCAGGAGGAGGGTGTGCAAAGTGCCATCCAAAGATCGAAGCCATCATTGAAAAGGTGAGAAAAGAGATGGAGAAGGAGGCTCCCCCTGTTAAACCCGAAAAGAAGAGATTGACCAACATCCAGAAGATTAAACTCATCGAAGAAACATTGGGGAGGGAGATCATTCCTGCGCTGAAGGCGGATGGAGGGGATTTAGATTTAATAGACATTGAGGGGAGTAAGGTCTTTGTTGCCCTGAGAGGGAAGTGTTCTTTCTGTCCAAGTTCTGGAGTCACTCTCAAACAGTATGTCGAAGCCAAATTGAGAGAGTTTGTGAGCGATGATATCGTGGTAGAGGAGGTTAGGCCGTGAAGACCGTCTATGTTGATAATAATGCAACGACAAAAGTAGCTCCCGAGGTGGTTGAGGCCATGATGCCTTACTTTTCTGAACTTTATGGGAATCCCTCCAGCATGCATTTCTTCGGAGGTCAGGTTCAAAGAAAGGTTAACGAAGCCCGTGAGCAGGTGGCTGACTTTTTAGGGGCAGACCCCTCTGAGATTGTCTTTACCAGTTGTGGCACGGAGAGTGATAATGCAGCCATCTTTGGGACTCTCGATTCCTATCCTGAGAAACGCCATTTCATCACCACACGAGTCGAACACCCTGCAGTTGGGAATGTGTGTACTTATTTAACCAGAAAAGGGTACCGGGTGACCGAACTTTCAGTGGATCGAGAAGGCCGACTGGATTTGGATGAATTGAAGGAGTCCATTACAGAAGATACGGCTCTTGTCTCCATTATGTATGCGAATAATGAGACGGGGGTGATCTTTCCGATTGAGGAGATTGGTCAGATGGTGAAGGCCGAGGGAATCCCTTTTCACACCGATGCGGTGCAGGCCGCAGGCAAAATCCCTCTCAATATGAAGAATTCCACGGTAGATATGCTCTCCATATCAGGCCACAAACTGCATGCGCCTAAAGGAATTGGTGTTCTTTATATTCGAAAAGGGACCAGATTTTCTCCCTTCATCATCGGTGGTCATCAGGAGAAGGGAAGAAGAGGTGGGACAGAGAACGTCCCTTATATTATCGGATTGGGGAAGGCCTGCGAATTGGCAAAAAAGAATCTCAATGAGGAGAGGACACGGGTAAGGGCATTGAGGGACTATCTTGAAAAAGAAATCTTAGAAAGGATTCCAAACACTTTGCTAAACGGAGACCGAAACAACCGCCTTCCAAACACCCTGAACGTGAGTTTTGAATATGTGGAAGGAGAATCCATCCTTTTGCTTCTATCGGATCTTGGCATCTGTGCCTCTTCGGGTTCAGCCTGCACCTCTGGCTCACTGGAGCCCTCCCATGTTCTCAGGGCAATGGGTGTTCCTTTTACCGCAGCCCATGGTTCTATCCGTTTTAGCCTTTCGATCTATAATACGAAAGAGGAGATGGATTATATCATTGAACATCTTCCTCCAATCATTCAGAAACTCAGAGATATTTCACCTTTTTGGAAGGATTATTTAAAATCCCAGAAAAAAGGATAAAAAAAGACCCCAGTTTTTGCTGGGGCCTTTTTTTCTTTGGGTTTAATGACCTTTTCTTTTAGCCTACCAAGACAACTTTGGTTGCCTGAGGGCCTTTAGGACCCTGGGAGACCTCGAACTCTACCTCATCGCCTTCATAAAGGGTCTTGAACCCATCCCTTTGAATGGCAGAGAAGTGGACGAAGACATCATTTCCATTGTCTCTGGAAATAAAACCATAGCCCTTTTTCTCATTAAACCATTTCACACGACCTTTGGCCACTACAACTCACCTCCTTTCCAAATTTAGATTTTTGGTAAGTTGTAATAGCCTTTGGTCAAAAAAGAAGGCCATAAAAGTTCTAAGAAGCACTTTTATGACCCCTTGTCGATCCAAACAGATACTTCTTACAACCTACAAAATAAATATGCCATTTTAATTCTAAGATGTCAAATAATTTTTTAGAGACCTCTGAAAAAATATATAATAACCAAATTCCAGTATGGGAGGGTAAGGTGAAAAAGGCTTCGGGCGGATACCGATAAAGATTAAGCAATAACATCTAATTCCCTGAAAAGACTTATTTTATCTAAAAAAATTGTTAGAAAATTAAAATTATAAATGACCGCATCCGAAGGGTTTTGAACCTTACCCTCCCATACAAAAACTAGTTTTTCAGAGATCTCTTTTAGAGACCTCTGAAAAAGAGTTTAGTGGTTATAGAATCACAGGTGAGGTAGGGTGAAAAAGCCTTCCTGCCCGTATCGGGCGGTTAGATACCGAAGAAGGATTGTAGGGTAAGGGTTTATCCCTTACCGAGAAACGGTAAGCCACAAGGGCTTACCCTACGAAAAATATATTGAATCCTTCAATTTGTAGGATAAGGGCTTTCCCCTTCCCTAAAAGGGGTAACCCATAAAAGGTTGCCATTCAAATTTCTTGAGAAGGATTTGATTGTTATATCTCTTACCTATCCATATAAAGGATTTTTTAGAGCTTTCTTTTAGGACTTTACTCTTCTTTACACTAACTCAATCGTTGCACCGAGCGATTTCATCAACTCGTAGAAATTGGGAAAGGAAACCTTGCAATACTCAGCATCCGATACTTCTGTCTCTCCCTCAGCCATCAGACCAGCAATCACCGTAGCCATGACGATTCGGTGATCATGTCGGCCATCAATCTTCGCCCCCTTAAGGTTGGAAGGATAGATGGTCAGACTGTCAGGAGTCTCTTCAAACTTGCCTCCCATCTTGGTGAGTTCTTCCCGAATCGAGCGGGTACGATCGGTCTCCTTTAGACGGCTGGCCCCAATATTGTAAAGTACAGTCTTCCCCTTAGCCTTACAACCAAGCACTGCAAGAATTGGGACGGCATCAGGTGTGTTGGAGCAATCAATTTCAATCCCACGAAGATCATTTCCACCTTCTACAATCACAGTTCGACCTCCATCCTCGAAACTCACCCTGGCTCCCATCTCCTTGAGGATGTAAGGATATCTCCGCTCACCTGCAAAGTCATCTGGGTCCATACCTACAAAGGTCACTTTCGAATCGGTGATGGCAGCACCAATCATGGGATAACCCGAACTGCCCCAATCTGCAGGAATATGGGCTGTGAAGGCTTTATAGGTTTGGTTACCAGGTACATAAAACTCTTCATAATTCTTATGACTGGATGTTGCACCTGCCAACCTCATCCAAGCCATGGTCATATCAATGTAGGGACGTTCCATGAGGTTGTCCTCAACAACCGTGACTCCTTCCCGGGTTAATGCTCCAGCGATCAGTAAAGGTGTTAGCCACTGAGAATTAATCCCCGGTAACTTAGTAGCGCCTCCTTTAAGCGGTCCTTTAATTACAAGGGGTGCTACCCCTGCATTTCGAGTAGAGAAAACATGTGCGCCTAAGTCGTTCAGGGCATCAATCAGAGGCTGGGCAGGTCGTCTACAGATTTGGTCGTCGCCCGTGATGACCGAATAGCCATCGATAAGGGAAGCGACAGCCGTAAGAATATAATAACCCGTCCCAGAGTTACCAGCATCCAAGACACAACCTGGTATTTTTGGTTGATTGGCTACACCCTCAAAGATCCATTCTTGGGGGTTCGAGGTATCGATTTTAGCTCCTAAGGCCTGCATCATCCCAACAATGGAGTAACTGTCTACTCCAGGGAGGGGATTGCTGACTCGTGACACCCCCTCAGCAAGGCCTCCAAGAACAATAGCCCGGGCGGTTGCAGACTTATTCCCAGGAATCTGGATTGTTCCTTGTAATGATGATTTCTGGACTATAAACTTCATCTTCCTTTCCCTTCGATTCGTCTAACTTCTTTAAGTTTTTTAAGAATTTTTTTACATCAAGCCAAATCAGTTTCCTCGTTTCTCAATCTTTTTCTATTTCTTGGATATTCTCTGAGATCCATCCTCTGAGAAGACGTTAATATATCTCTCCCAATTTAGGATTAATAAAAAATTAACCGACTGCCAACATGGATGTCAATGCTTAGAATCCGCTTCCTTATAATCCTCTCCCTATAGACCATTTCACTCTTCTCCAGGATTCGAAGGTTCACATTCGGGTCCGAAATTCGGGATAGATCTTCGTGATGGGAAAGGGCAGAACCGAGCAGTTAACGAATAGATAAAAAGATTTATTTTTGGATCGACTGAACCAACTCCCTATAAGGGTTGATTGGCTTTAAATCGCCCTTTAGGGATTGGTGAACGGTAAAATGGAGGTGGGTAGGTGATTTCTTTTGATAGGCATTGAGACCTGTTCTTCCCACTGTACCCAGTGGGTCTCCTTTAAAAACAATTTGACCTACCTTCACAAAAACGTCATTCAGATGGGCATAGTAATAATAACGACCTCTCGGGGGTTCATAGATCCAAATATAATTCCCTCCACGAATTGGACTCGGAGGCCTCCAGTCAAGATTGACCGAAACCACAATTCCTGATGAAGCAGAGAGGACGTCGACGGGTTTTCCTGTCTCATCATCAAGACCATCTTGATTCCTATCCCGAACGAACAGGTCATGCCCTGGATGCCCTTTATGTTGATTGCCATCAAAAAAATCATAGCCTTCCACTTTATACCCACTTCCTTGTTTCCCTCCAATAGAAGTTGGAGAATAACCCTTCAATGGAAAACAAAGTCGATCCCCTATGTCTTTCTTTAGGTTTACTGAGTAAGTCTTTTTTATCAAAATTTCTAATTCCCTTAATCTCCTTTGGGCCTCCTCTTTCGCAATGAGACGGTCTCGAATTTTTAGATAAAGGAGGTGCCATTCAGAAGCAGGGTCTATCTGGGATAAAAGTAGCCCAGGGGATCCAATGAGAAATAGAGCGAAGATCAAAAGGCCTTTCCCAAGACCCTTTGAACCCTTAGCTCCTTGAATTTTATGACTGGATGCAGGTATGCTGAAGCGTTCCTTCGACATTTTCTATTTCGAAAGTCACGGCCTGGAGTTTTGAAGAGATAAACTGCCCTGGGTTGATGGATAGGGTCTTTCCAATCCGGTGAAAATAACTTCCAGAGACTTTGGGTGATTCATGGATATGGCCATGAAGGGTTAGAAGGGGTTGCTTTTTCTCAATGAAGGTCTTGATCGACTGACTCCCAGCAGGATTTTTTTCTGAGGTTAAATCCAAGTTTGTTCCAAAGGGAGGGGAGTGCATGATATAGATCGTCCTTTCAGGATCAAGAGGGTTTGGGAGCCGAAGCAAATCCTCTTGAATCGTTTCTTTTTGATTTAAATAGAGGAAGGGATCAACGGCAGTGAGTTTTTCATTTTGATCGTTGACCATAATGTAGGAGGGATTCTTCTGAGGGGGCCAGGGAGCCTCCTTATTATCCCTCCTCTCATAATTTTTGGGCCGAAAAGGAGTGGGAGGGACAGTCGAATACCCAATCAATTCGTATCCCTCATCGAACCGGGAAATTGCCTGGTCAAGATGGATTAGATTTTCAATTGGATTTTTTAGAAGATGGAAATAGCCGAGGTCCCAATTTCCCGGGATGAGGAATATCTTTTTAACACAGGTTGTTTCTAAGACCCTTTTGAAGAAAGGCAGAAGGAATTTTTCAACAAAGGTCTTCTGGTAAGGAATCAGATCCTGATATTGCTTCGTAGGAGGGAAAGAAGGAAAGAGATCCCCTCCTAAACCAATGAATTCTGCTGAGGAGTCGATCGCCAACGTGTAGAGTTCCTCATAGAGAATAATTTCTCCATGGAGATCCGAGGTATAGAGAAATTTCATCTATTCCTCAAAGTCCTCTGTGAGAGTCCACTTCCCCTTCGCCCGGATGAGTTTAAATGTTACCTTACAATAGGAGCAAAGGATCAGATCACCGGGTTTCTCATTCCCCTCCAGGGGGATATCTGCCTCGCAGACTGGACATTCTAAGTCCTTCGACATATCAGACCCCTTTAGTTCACCTTTAGAATTCCATATTAAAAATTTAGCAAAAAATCAAGTTGAATTTTTTCCTTGCATTGAAGTCTAATATCTTATAAAAATAATCTAAGGCAAGGAGGAGAGACTTATGAATCATAAGTGGATTACCCTGTGTTTATTGGGTGTTATTCTTTTAACAGCCATCCTTTTGTGGGAATGTGGTCCTCCGGTGGTCTATGTTAGGCCTCCTGAGCCAAGGGTGGAGGTTTATGGCCCGCCTCCCTATCCAGAGGCTGTCTGGATTCCAGGTCACTGGGAACATCGAAGAGGGGAGTGGGTTTGGATACCTGGTTATTGGTCGAGACGTCCAAGGCCTCATGCCCATTGGATTCCTGGTCATTGGGAGCCGAGAGGAAGAGGTTGGGTCTGGGTGCCTGGGCATTGGGAGTATCATTAAAAAGTCCAACGTCGGGAGTTAGGAGTTCGAAGTAAAACAATTAAGTCTCCAGACCCCCTTCTTGGTGGCAGGAGATAGGCGAACTAAAAACTCTGAACTGGAGGTCTTAGGAATGTTTGGTCTGGGTTTGCCAGAGATCGTTGTGATTTTAGTGATCATCCTGTTGCTTTTCGGGGCAAAAAGGCTTCCTCAAATTGGTGAGGGTTTAGGAAAGACTGTAAAGGAGATCCGGAAGATAAGAGAGGAGCGAAAGGCAGAGAAGGAAAAGAAGAAGAAAGGTGAGAAAGAGGACTTGGTATCCGAGTTAAAGAAGGAGGTTCAGGAGATCCCTGGACTAAAAGAAGTAAAAGAGATTAAAGAGACGGCTAATAAAGTCAAAACCATTACTAAGTTACTCAAGTAGTTATCCCTGGCTCTCCGGAAGAGGAGCCCTCGTTTTCCCTACTACCTCTTGGTTCACCACAGACTTTGGCCACTTCCCCATTAGAACCGCTGAGACATTCTCTGCTGTTCTTCGTTTTAGTTCTTTAATTGATTCAACCGAATAGAACCCGACGTGTGGAGAAAGAATAACGTTTTCCATTTTTAATAATGGATTTTTTGGGTCGGGTGGTTCCCTCTCCAAGACATCCAGACCTGCTCCCGAAACGAGCCCCTTCTCCAGAGCATTGACGAGGGCATTTTCATCAATAATGGGTCCTCGAGAAGTATTGATGAGAATGGGTTTCCTCTCCATCTTTTTGAATTCATTTTCTCCAATCAGATGCTTTGTGGATTCGTTCAAGGGACAGTGGATTGAAATGAAATCCGATCTTTTTAAAAGGGTTTCAAGATCCGTTAATTCAACCCCTTCTTCCACCTTCTGAAGATATGGATCAAAGGCAATTGCCTTTAGTCCAAAAGGGGAGATTTTCTTTGCCACTGCCAGACCAATTTTACCACATCCAATGAGCCCCAAGGTCTTGCCCTGAAGGCGATGGATGGGTATTCCCAGTCGAAAATCCCATTGACCCTCTTTGACCTTTTTATCAAAGAAGGCCGTTTTTCTAACCAAACTCAGAAGCATAGCAATGGTCTGATTCGAGACTTCATCGATGCAGTAATCTGGCACATTGGCAACGATGATTCCAAAATCAGTGGCTGCCTTGAGATCAACCGAATCGACTCCCACTCCATATCGGGAAATGACTTTACAGTGTTTAAGGTGTTCAATGACCCTTCGGGTTAAGAGGGCATATTGGATGATCAACCCATCTGCCTCGTTGCATGTTTGAATAATATCTTCTTCCTCTCTTACTTGAGCCAGAGTCAGGGAAGCGCCAATTCGATGAAACTCCTCTTCCTCCTCTTCAATAGAGCCATGGTCGCAATCTGTAATGACGATGCGATACTTCTCCTCTTTCATCTTCTCCCCACCTCGTTCTAAGGGATCAAAATCACTTTAGCAGCCTGGAGGTTTTCTAAGAGATGAAAGGCCTCCTCCCATTTTTCAAGAGGAAACCGGTGGGTGATGAGTTTTTCCGCAGGGATGATCCCCTTAGAAATCATTCCAATGGCCTTATCCCAGGAACTCCAACTACTGGAGAAACAGAAATCGTAGCGGAGAGCCTTAAAAATCCCACGATCATATGGGATTGGAATCTCCTCTTTCCCTGAAATTCCAATAGCACAGATTCTTCCCAATCTCCGGACCATTTCAAAGGCTTGGTAGATGGCCTTGCCTCCTCCTGATGTCTCGACAAGAAGATCGGCCCCCAACCCCTCAGTCATTTCTAAAACTTTTTGGACAGGGTCCTCCTGATCGACATTGATGGTAAAATCTACTCCTAACTCCCTGGCCTTTTCAAATCTCAAGCCTTCATCCAGACTCCTTCCAGTGATGCCTATCATTCTTGCTCCTGCTGCCTTCACAATGGCTAAAGAGATAAGACCGATTGGCCCTGGTCCTGTAATGATCACGGATTCGCCTGCTTGAAGTTGTGACCGCTCAAGGATTGATGTGATGCAAACCGCTATCGGTTCGATCACTGCCCCTGCTTCAAAAGAGACGTTCTCCGGGAGGTGGTGGAGGAGGCGGGCAGGACCTGCCACATATTTTGCAAAGGCGCCATTGATTCCAATTCCGAAAGGCCTTTTCTTTTCGCAGAGTTGAGGATAACCATTTAGACAGACAAAGCAGGTACCGCAGGAGCCTGTCCGTGTTTCCGTAATAATCCGATCTCCTATTTTCCATCCCTCGACCTTCTCTCCCACCTCAACGATGATTCCAGAAAATTCGTGGCCTAAAATGACAGGAGGCCAATAGGGATGAGTATCATGAAAGATATGGAGATCGCTTCCACAGACGGAAACCGCTTTCACTTCGATCAAAACCTCATCCTCTTTGATTTTTGGTACGGGAACCTCCCGCATTTCAACCATACCCTTTCCTTTTCCATACTTCACAACCGCTTTCATTTTTAAACCCTCTTATGAGTTGACTTAACCCTTTAGGGTCGATTGAATTTGTGGTAGAATTTCTCCACCTCTTTGAAGGACCGCTACCTTCGCTTCATGGCCTAATAATGAAAAACCGATTTCCAGTGCCTCCTGGGGTTCTCGGGCATAAACAAATCCAAGTCTTTCTGTTTCCCATTTAGAGATTCCTGGAGATACTAAGATCCCTCTGGCTCTCTCTTTTATCACTCTCCCTACATGGACAAGATGGGCCGCTACAGTCAATTTTTTTATTTTCCCCTGACCGAGGATTTGATTTACCTGCTCAAAGGTTTGGTAACCCATCTCAAGAACTTCCGGATGACTTGGACATACCCCTTCTGGGCAAGGGGTGATCAGGATCACGACCCCTTCCTGTTTGACGGCCAATTCTGACGCATAAATACCCTTTGCCGCCAGCCAGAGGTCTGAATCATAAGGATGTGAATCAGAAATGACGATGTCCGCTTCCTCTGGAAGTTGGGATTGAAAAATATTTTTGGAACGTGTTGCGCCTATTCGATAGGCCAGGATTGGATCTCCTGCCACTGCATCCACCACCCTACTGGAACTATCTTGAATTGTGTTAATGATCCATCTCAATCCTACTTTCAAAGCCACCCTTTCGATCTCTTCTTTGACAGGATTTTCGATCGTTCCTAAGATCTCTCGTCCTGTAAATTGAGCGCCAAGCCAATGAGTTTTACCTGTTGTTTCTTCCCCACAAATTCCAGGTTGAATGATATTGCCCCCTCCACTGAATCCGGAGACTCTGTGAGGAACGATCTGACCAATCCCAATGATAAAATCCGCCTCCAGTGCAAGGCGGTTTACAAAGATGGGGATTCCACTTTCTGTCTTTCCCAAATTTGCCAATTCGGAGATATCCCACCATAAATGATTGAGAACAGGATATTTCTTTGGGATATCTTTTCCAAATTTTTTTCTAATCTCATCCTCAGACATGGGACGGTGTGTTCCGAGAGCAACCAAAAATTGGATACCTTCAGGTTTAATCCCTCCCTTATCTAACTCCTTGAATAATGGAGTTAGAATTTTCTGAACGGGAGTGTTGCGAGTATGATCATCCACAACAATTAAAACCTTCTTGCAACCCTTTAACATTTCTGACAAAGGTGGAGTGCCAATGGGATGAGCGAAAGCCTCTTTTATGATCTCTTCCTCTGTTTTTTCAGTTTTAAGGGTTGATGGAGAGAAAATTCCAATGAGGTTTCTTTCCGGGATATCGCAAGGATTGATTTCAGGATAGGGAAAAGGGATGCGCATATCTAACAAGTTTAAAAGTTTAGGTTAAGGTTAAGGGTGAGAATTTTAACCTCAATTTAAGCCACCTTAACCTGAATCTTAACCTCTTGCTTCACGAATCGCCTTAAGAAAGGCCCGTGTATTTTCCGTAATAACATGAAGCCGTTTTTCCTGAATTGCCTTTTTATCAATCAGTTCTCCACCCACACCAAGGGCAACCGCTCCGGCCTTGATAAAGGCACCTGCATTTTGGAGGTTTACACCGCCGGTGGGGATAAGAAGAATTTGTGGCAGCGGTCCTCTCACTGCTTTAATATACTCCGGCCCCCCTAATTGGGCAGCGGGGAAGACTTTTACCATATCTGCCCCCGCACTCCAAGCCGTGAGAATCTCCGTTGGACTCAGGGTCCCTGGAATAACTACAACACCATAACGATGGCCAAGCTGAATGAGGTCGAGATTAAGTGCCGGGCTGACAAGGAACTGGGCTCCTGCAAGCAATGCTGCCCTTCCTGTTTCGGCATCCAACACTGTCCCTGCGCCCATTATAATCTCATCTTTGTATTTTTGCGTGAGTTCCTTAATCACATCAATCGCTCCCTGCACGCTCATGGTGATTTCGATGAAGTGGGCTCCACCTTCCTTCAGGGCATCGGCCACATCCATTGCTTCTTGGGCATCAGAGACACGGACAACTGGGATCAATCCTTCTTGGATCATCCGGTTAAAAACCTCTCTTTTTTCCATAGGGACCTCCTCATCCTCACTCCTTCCTCTCCCAGACGGGGAGAGGGATGGAGTGAGGGGTGTATTTGTTTTTCAACTATCTCGATATCCTCAACCCTGCCCCTTTCAATTGGGCTTCCACTTCTTCCAACGTAGCCCAGTTAAGATCGCCAGGAATCGTATGTTTTATCGCTGCAAAGGCATTTCCGTACTGGATTCCCTTTTCAATGTCTTTCATTTTAAGCCATCCATAGAGAAATCCTGCAGTGAAGGCATCGCCAGCGCCCACCCTATCTACAATTTCCACCTCATATTTTCGATCTCGAAATATTTTTCCATCTTGATAAGCAATAGCCGTCCAGTTATTTCTCCAAACAGAAAGGTCCTCTCTTAAGGTGATGGCCACTATTTTAAAATTGAACACCTTCGCCAATTTCTCTGCCACTGCCTCATAATCTTTCTCTTTAATCCCAAACACCACGTTGGTGTCTTCTTCCGTAGTGATGAGGATGTCGACCTCTGACATCATCGGTTCCTGAATCTTTTTGGCCTCCGGAGGAGTCCACAATTTTTTACGATAATTGAGATCATAAGAGACAGAACATCCTGCTTTCTTTGCTGCCTTGAGTGCCTCCATGGTAACCTCAGCTGCTGAGGCGCTTAATGCGGGGGTGATGCCACTTGTATGAAAGTGCTTCGCTTGAGAGAAGATGCTTACCCAATCAATCTCACCAGGTTTGACCATGCTGATGGCTGATCCAGCGCGATCGTAAAGAACGCTTGAGGCCCTCGGGGATGCACCAAATTCTAAAAAGTAGAGCCCCACCCTTCCATAACCTGACCAAACGATATGGGAGCAATCAACCCCACATTCTTGGGCTCGGTTACGAATCAAATAGCCCAGGCTATTGTTTGGAAGTTTTGAAACCCAGGCACTTTTCATTCCCAAGCGGGTTACCCCTACTGCCACATTCAATTCCGCTCCACCCACATTTACGTCAAGACTTCGGGTCTGCTCCAACCTATGGAAATAGGGTGGTGAAAGCCTTACCATCGCCTCACCAAAGGTAACGATGTCATACATAATGATCCTCCTGGTATAATCGTTCTTTTTTTAAATCAACTCTTTTTCCGGTTTCGGCCGAAAGATAAGCCCCATAGATGACCTCCACTGTTTCATAGGCCAGGTCAGGACCCGAGATGGGTGCTCGATCCTCGATGATCGCATTGATAAAATCTTCTAACTCCTGGGGATAGCCTCTCATCCAATCCTCATCCGGGCTCGGAAACTGCCATCCTGCTTTGGTTTCTACTTTTTCCGTAATATATTCCGAACCGAAAACATTTCCTTCAGGAGAGTAAACGACCAGGCTATTGTTTGGATTGATATTAATTTGAGCAACTGCATTGGAGAGGTAAACACTGATTAGATTCTTTACCCCTCCCAGACTGACATCGGTGGAATGAATGGTAGCCTTGGAACCATCCTCAAAGGTGATCAATGCCGCTGACCAATCCTCAACATCTTCCCAGGAGTCAACCATCCATTTCTTGGGTTCAGAACGGAAGGCCTCCATCTTTGTCAAATGACCAACATCCCCTATAACAGATTGGACACGGATGGGATGGCCAAACTTTATCATCCCCTCATAATGTTTCAGATGGAGGACCGCTCCAATAGGATGGGATCCCAATCGCATGAGTGAACCTCCTCCAGAGGTCTTCCATTGACGAGAGTAAAGCGCATGAGATCCGGAGTGGCTCTCCTCTGCACGAATATCCAGTATTGTTCCCTGGCAGGCTTTCATCAAACTCTTTAATTTTGTGACAGGGGGAGCATAAACGAAATTTTCAGCATAACAGAATTTAACTTTCGCCTTTTCAACCGCCTCTAAGACAGCAGAAGCATTTTTTAAAGCCTCCTCCATCATCCTCTGGCGGGGGGTTTCTCCTTCTCCAAAGTAACCGGTTAAGGGTTTCTCACAAATTACATGTTTTCCTGCTTCAGCCGCTTGAATGGTTATGAGATGGTGGAGATCGGTTGAAACACAAAGATCGACCACATCAATATCCTTCCGCTCAAGGATACGCCGATAATCATCATAGAAATCTGGGATGTCAAACTTCTTTGCAAAAGCAGATGCATGGTCCTTATTTTTAGAGGCGACAGCCAATACCTCTACTTTTGACCCCCTTAATTTTGAAAGATTCCGGAGGTGAAGTTCTGCTGCAAATTGGGAGCCTACTATCCCGACTTTCACTCTATCCATCTTTCTATAACTCCTTTCTACTTCTGAACAATTACTTCATAAAGTTGAACCGTACTTTCTCTATAGAGTGTTTTATCTTAAGTGAGAGAATTTTGAAGAGATTTTCGAAATCCTCTTCTTTCCCAGGTATGGCATGAAATGTCACCTGCCTTTCGATCATTAGAAAAGGCCCTCCTTTAGTCGCAATGAACATCGGAGATAGAGCATAGTGCATCGTTCATAATTCATAACTCTTAATTCTTCATTCATTCTTTCTCAAGCAGGTCGGGCCGTGTAAATGATATTCCACCTATGCTCATAGAAAGGGTAGGGTAGAGAATAGGATAGGTGATCATCTCTGGACCCTTTGGAGTTGCAAGAATCGTATCTTCTGATTTGGTCCCAGTGATTGAAGGATTCCAGGTGAAGGCCTGGTTTTCCTGAATGATATCAGGAGTCTTAAAGTTCACTCGGTAATCCCTTCCAGTATATCCGATTGACCCTCCTTGGTGATGAAGTTTCCAATCCTCTGGAAATCCCTTTCCTCGATAGGCCTCAATTGCCTTCTGAAGGACTTCTCTGGCTGGAGTCCCCGGGCGGGTGTAAGCCATCATGGTACAATCAATAAAGACATTGGCTTCATATTTTCTTCTTAGTTCTTCAGGGATTTTCCCAAAGTGAACAAATCGAGTGAGGGAAACGATAAGTCCCCATTTTCGGGCATTAACAGAAACCATTAGGTATTTTTCAACCCTTTTCTCTGTAGGAATTGGGTGGCGAAACTTAAAGACCCGATCATCTGCTGCAGACATTAATGTAATGGGATCAATTCTATCCTTCCACAATTCTTTACAAAGTCTCCCCACGATGGCTGACTCTTTTTCGCCCTTCCTTGTCTTCATCATTGTTTTTTCCAATGCAATGGAAACTCTTTTTCCCAACCACCGATATCGCTTCTGTTCTTCTGGAGTTAAGGAGTAACGAAGTTTGGCTACCTCTTCAGTTAGAACTATTGCATTGGGGAAGGGCCCATCACTTCCTAAAGGTCCTTCTCCGACTATTTCTTTCACAATGGGGGCCTCTTGATCTTCATGCCAGGGGAAGGTCTTAATAATAAAGCCCTGTTTTTCAAGCCCTTCCTCATAGATCATACGAGGAGCTTCGATATTATTTGAGATGACAAATTTTGAGTCTCCTGTAATGAGAAGAGTGGTGGCCCCAAACTCTGTCGTAATACCCACAAGATTGAGGCCACCCCCTGTCATCCATGAAAAATTGGCCTGACGTTTAAGAAGCAAACCTTTCAAACCTTTCGATTTAAGGAATTCTCTAACCCTTCTTTCTTTTTCTTTGATTTCATTCCTGAATGCCATTCTTTCTCCTTAAATACATCGGGAACAATGGAGTATTGGTTGGGTACAGGATGCTATTGAGCCAATACTTCTGTCCAAGTTGTCACCGTCCACTGAGTCTTAAAAAGTTCTTCAACAGCAGGCTTGGCCTTTTCTCTAAATGAATTTGCGTCAGGGATCACGACTTGCATGCCCTGTCTTTGGAGATCGACTAAGATGGCTGCTTCACCTGTTTTGATCTTATTGTTAGCCCATTCCTCCGTCTCTTTGCCTGCCTTGACAATAAGATCCTGATCGGCCTTCGAGAGTTTATCTAAGAAAGGTTTGTGGATAAGAATTCCCGCAGTCTGGACAAGGTGATTGGTGATGATCAAATGACTTTGGACCTGATAGAGCTTGAAGGATTGAATCTGGGGGAGGTCACCTTCGGAGGCTTCGGCCTTGCCTGTTTTAAGAGAATTATAGAGTTCAGGCAAAGGCACTCCAACAGGGTCGGCACCGATTGCCTTCCAAACTGCCATCCAACTGGGAATGGGTGGCAGCCTCAATTTCAGTTTGTACACATCAGCGGGGGTATAGATAGGTTTTTTGGCAGTCGTCTGCCTAAGCCCTCGGTAGATGGTTGCTAAGTATTTCAGGTCGTTTTTCTCAAGTTGGGCACGTGCATCCTTACCGAGCTTACCATTCCAGACACGCATGTAGTGATCGAAGTCTTTCATCACATAAGGACCGGTGAAGAAATAATAGGGGGGTGCATAAAACTCCAGGAATTGAGTTCCATTGGACTGCATCTCAATTTCACCATTTCTATTCATCTTGGCTATGTCACTTTCACTCTTTGTCCCAGCATCAATTTTTACCTCAATTCGGCCTCCACTTCCCTTCTCAACTATTTCTTTAAATTTCTCAGCCGCCTCTACAACAATTCCTCCTTTAAATGGGCTTGCAATACGAATCGTCTTCTTCTCCGCCGGGGGTGTGGGTTTAACTTCTGGACCCATTTCTGCACAGGCGAAAAGAAAACAGGAAAGAGCAATTATTGATAGAATCAATCCTAACCTTGCAGTCTTCATTATTTTATCCTCCTTTCTAAGTTATTTTTTAATCTCCTTGACTAGTTTGCTATAGAACTCATCGTCATGAGCCATTAATTTTCCAAAAGCATCTGGGCCAAGATATGACAGGTTTACAACCATGTCCTTTGCATTCTTTACGAAGACAGGATCCTCCATTCCTTTTTTGAAGGCATCGTGAAGTTTTTTAATTACATCAGGTGGAGTGCCTTTGGGGGCGGCTAATCCCCGCCATTGCCCCATGACAAAATCGACCCCCTGTTCCTTCACAGTTGGAACATCAGGGAAAAGGTCGAATCGCTTTTCAGCAAAGAGGGCAATGATCCGAAGTTTCCCTGCCTTCACATGCTCAATCCCTTCAGGGGGTGAGACGGAGACCGCATTGATATGGCCTCCAAGAAGAGCGGTAACAGATGGCCCTCCGCCTGCGAATGGGATATGGTTGAATTTCACACCAGCTCTCTTTTCAAAGGCAAGAGCAATCAGGTGAACACCTCCACCTGCACCGGAGTTTCCCACGGTAATCATCTCCGGATTCTTTTTAGCATAGTCTAAAAACTCATGAAGATTCTTCCATGGGCTATCCGACCTCACCAAAAACATGCCCGGGTCTTTCACCACATTGATGATTGGGTCAAAACTTTTGTAGGTAAAGGTAGTCTTCACCTGATGAGGAAGAATTGTGAGAGGCGTAATCGCAGAAAGCAGTGTATAGCCATCGGGTTTGGCTTGTGCCGCTTCTGTAACTCCAACAGTTCCTCCCCCACCTGGTCGGTTGACAACAATGACAGCCTTTCCGAGATATTTTCCGGTTGTAGCGGCTAAGGCACGAAAGATAAGGTCTGTTGCCCCTCCCGCCGCATAGGGAATGATGATCTGAACCTCCTTGGTTGGGAAGTCCGCTGCCTGAATTGATGCACTCAATAGAAGAATTAAACTTAAAAATAATCCAATCGTAATTTTTCTTAACATATCCCTACCTCCTTTCAAATTTTTACTTTAACGTTTCGATTCTTCACCATTTGTTTTTAGACTTTGACTCCCTCCTTTCTTTTTTTGAGTATTATTTGAATGATTGGGATAATTAGGAAGACTACTGCGGCAATCAAGAATGCCATAGAAATGGGTCGGTGGATAAATACTCCAAAATCACCATGAGAGATCATTAAAGATTGTCGGAAAGCCACCTCCAATTTTGGCCCAAGCACCAAGGCTAAAAGTAATGGGGCGCCTTCATAGGCCCATTTTCTCATCAAAAACCCAATGGCACCAAAAAGGAGCATCATCCAGATATCGAAGATTGAATTATTAACCGTATACATTCCAGTAATACAGAAAAGAATAATTAAGGGTAAAAGGATCCTTTTGGGAATTCTGAGGATATTGGCAAAGAAGGGAACAAACGGAAGATTAAGAAGCAAAAGGATGAAGTTACCGATATACATACTGGCGATAACCCCCCAGAAGAGTTCTGGATGTTGAGTGATCAGTAAGGGGCCTGGTGAAACTCCGTGAATGAGAAGGGCACCAAGAATGATGGCCGTGACTGGACCAAAGGGAATCCCGAGGACGAAAAGGGGAATAAAGGCTGATTGGCAGGCGGAGTTATTTGCCGATTCAGGACCTGCTACTCCCTCAATCGCCCCTTTTCCAAATTCCTCAGGATGCTTAGAAATCTTTCTTTCAATCATATAGGAAGAGTAGGTTGCAATCACAGGTGCAGGTCCAGGAACCAAACCTATCCCAAATCCAATCCCTGTCCCCCTAAGAATGGCTCCAATCGATCTTTTTAGATCTTGGAATGATGGATAAAGGTCCTGGAAATGGGGCACGATGGCTTTCTGGTCCAGTAACTCAGGGGGTTGATGGACATTAATTAAGACCTCGCCTATTCCAAAAAGTCCTATCGCAACAGCCACAAACTCAATTCCTCCTAAAAGGGATACTGAACTAAAAGTGAATCGAGCATCTCCTGTGACTGGATCCAAACCAATCGTTCCGATGATTAAACCGATGGTGGCCATCATCAAGGCCTTGAGAAGGGAGGTTCCTGTGACATTGCTCAAGACAATAAATCCAAAAACCATCAATGAAAAGTATTCAGGAGGACCAAAAGCCAAGGCAGCTTGGGCTAAGGGAGGAGCTAAAAAGACTAATCCAAAAATGCTGATGGTACCCGCAATGAAAGACCCAATAGCACAAATAGCCAGTGCAGGTCCAGCCCTTCCTTTCTGAGCCATCTGGTAACCATCGATACAGGTAATGACCGAGGCTGTCTCTCCGGGTACATTGAGAAGAATGGATGTGGTAGACCCTCCATACATCGCTCCATAATAGATCCCAGCCAGCATGATGATGGCAGAGGTTGCATTGAGACCAAAGGTAGCAGGTATAAGAAGAGCAATCCCAGCAATTGGTCCAATTCCAGGTAGGACCCCAATCAATGTCCCAACAATGGCCCCAATTAAGCAGTAGAAAAGATTATTGATGGTAGTAGCAATTCCAAACCCATTTGCCAGATTTTGGAGGGATTCAATCATCTAAGTAACCTTCCGCCAGTTCCTTCTATAATCCTATCCAGCCCTTAGGAAGTGGGATCTTTAACCATTGGACGAAAAGGAAGTAGGAAACCACTGCTGTAACAAAAGAGAGAAGGAGAATGAAGCCCCAGTTTTTATTCCCCAGTGTTCTTAAAAGGGCAATCATTAATAAAAAAGAGGTAAGGGAGTATCCCAATTTATTGAAAAAAGCAGTGGCCAAAACCATTGTTCCAAAGAAAAGGATAAGTCGTATTGGAAGCCTCTTCGGTCCAGAGACTAAATTCTTGCCAAGGGTTGTTTTTTTACTCTGAAAGAAAATTTCTAAAATAAAGAGGCTCGATAAGACCATGAGTAGAATTCCTAATAGAAGGGGGAACATTCCTGTTCCAGGCATTCGAAATGTCCCAATGGGCATCTTAAGAGAGAAAACTAGGGTGATTGCCCCAAAGATAAAGAGAACAATTCCTCCCAAAAACTCATCTCTATTCAAATTTACTTCCTTTCACGGAACCCTAACCGTTGAGAGATTTGTAACGCTGTTTCCATGACTTCTTTTTTGAGTCTATCTTGGATTGCCCTTTTAGTCACTTTGAAGGCAGGTCCAGAGATACTAATGGCTGCAATTGCTTTCCCTGTTCCATCTCGGATGGGGGCTGCCACGCATCGGATTCCCTTCTCGTTTTCCTCATCATCAATGGCATATCCCTGCCTTTTCACAAGGTCGAGGTGTTCCCTCAATCGAGTAGGATCGGTGATGGTATTTTCCGTCCTTCTTATGAGATTTCCCTTTTTCAAAAAATGATTGAGGGTTTCTTCAGGAAGATCGGCCAAAAGAACTTTTCCCACCGCACAGCTATGGGGTGGATTCCGTAGGCCAACCCTTGATGCCATCCTCAGGCCACTTGGATTATGATCTGTTTCAACCTTATCAATATAGACAATTTCATTCTGATCAAGTATGACCAGGTGGACTGTTTCCTTTGTTTTCTCAGCAAGTTCTCTTAAGAAAGGTTCAGCCTCTCTACGGAGATCGAGTTGGTTTAGAAGAAGGTTCCCGAGATCTACTAATTTAAATCCTAAGAAATAATTCTTTGTCTTCACATCCTGACGGGCATAACCATAATAGGAAAGGGAGGCGAGGAGTCGATGAGTTGTTCCTTTGGGTAGGTTAATTTTAGCCGATAGGTCTCGAAGGCTAATTCCATGGGGACTTTGACTTAAAACCTCCAAAATTAGAGCAGATCTTTCAATCGTCTGGACAAGTTTAGGTGGCCTTAATCTTTGATCCAGGGGCATAAGCCTGTTCCATATTGTGGAATATTGTTTCATTAAATTATATAATACTCAATTTAAAAGTTTGTCAAGTCTTTTGATAAGAGGGTGAGGGTCTGGGAGGAATTGTTTGAGACTGATAAATTCAATGGATGAGTTCTGGAGTTTTTCTCAAGGGAGATCGTGACAGGGAGAAAATTTATTTAAAAAAGAGGAATTCTTCGAGGGGTCTTCGGTTCCCCTCAGGAGACTCATCTGGATTTCCCACTGGAACCAGTGAGACGATTCGGGTGGTTTCGGGGAGTTGAAGCAGTTTTTGGATGGCCAGTTCAGCCTCGGTTCCCCAAACCCCAATCCAGCCCGCCCCTAACCCTAAACTGTTGGCTGCCAGGGTGATATTCTGAGTGGCGGCTGCTCCTGCTTCAATAGCATATAACGGGTCGATCTTTCGGTCCACAGAGACAATGATCACCACAGGGGCTTCTTTAATCCCAAGATGAAGCACGCTCTCTTTGACCGCGATATCGAGGGTATTTTTCAAATTTTGATTTTTAATGACAAAAAATTTCCAAGGTTGAAGATTACTGAAAGAAGGGGCCCACCTTCCTGCTTCGAGGATGAGATGGAGTTTCTCATCATCGATAGGATCCGATTTAAATTTTCGAATTGTCCTACGGCGTTTGATGGTTTCCAAAACCTGGTTCATAACTTCCTCCTCTCTGGAATAGAATACCTCTTAACATAACGAAAGGATCAAATTAAGTCAATCTTGTAAATTACAATTTTGCTTTACCAGGACCTAAGTTCTCCCTATGTATAAATTTTTTTAATAGGCCATTTTCAACAAGAAGGTATCGAGGTCTTTTTTGAAGGGAAGGGAGGGTTGAGCGCCCAATTTTGTAGTGGCCAGGGCACCAGCGCCATTGGCAAACCTTAATGCTTCTCGAAGAGGTCTTCCCTTAGAAAGAGCACAGGCAAAGGCACCCAGAAAGGCATCTCCAGCGCCTGTTGTATCGATGACCTTCACTTGATAAGCCCGCATCCAGAACTCTTCGCTTTGATTCTTAAAGAAAAGCCCTTTCGGACCCAGTGTGATGATCACGCTCTTCGGCCCCATTTCTATTAATCGATTTGCAATAGGATGGATATCTTTTTCTTTTCTCCATTTTATTCCTGTCAGGATTTGTGCCTCCACTTCGTTAGGCACTAAAAAATCGATTAAGGCGAATATATGAGAGGGAAGTTTTACCGGAGGAGAGGGATTAAGCAATGTAATAGCCCCATGCTCTTTTGCTAACGTTAACCCTGTCTTAACGGTGGAAATAGGGATCTCCAATTGGGTAACGAAGACCCCAATGTCTTTCCAAAAAGGATTGAGTTTTTTTAAATCGTTTTCAGATAAAGACGCATTGGCTCCCAAGGAGGCAATGATACGGTTCTCACCTTTTAGGGTTAATTCAATCACTGCCATTCCTGATGGAAGATTTTTATCTCTGAGGATCAATCGTTGATCGAGGCCATTTTTTATAAGGTTTTGGCGATAGATGTCTCCATAATGGTCGTTGCCTACTTTGGTTAAAAAGAGGACATCAGCCCCCAGGCGTTTTGCTGTAATGGCCTGATTGGCCCCTTTACCTCCAAAAGCAGTGGTGAAGGCTTTAGCCAGAATCGTCTCACCAGGGTTGTGAAACCTTGGAATTTTGAAGATGAGGTCAACATTGGAATTCCCCAGGACAAGAATTTTCTTTTTCATGGATTTACTCCAATCTGGATACGAAGAGTTCGAGAAACCTTCTGGCATTGACGGTTAAACATACATCAATTTTCAAATCTCCTGAGACCTCTATCGTTTTTCCAAAAAACTCTCCCTCCTGAATCTCAACATCAATCGAAAGCCTCTCCCTTTTTACCAGGGTAGGATCGATGACCACTCCTACGGCCAAGGGGTCGTGGAGGTGGATGAGTTCTCTATTTCTAAATTGACGGGTTTTGGATTGATATCCGGTTACCTCTATCACAAATCTGGATAAAGAATTGTTGATCGGTTTTACCTTTTCTTCCATGAGTTGGGGAGTGAGAGAGACTTGATGCGTTACATCGAGGGGGACCAATAGGATTGGCAGTCCTGATTGCAGGACTATTTTAGCCGCCAATGGGTCAGAATAGATATTAAATTCAGCATGGGGGGTGATATTTCCCCCTGTTCGAACCGCTCCTCCCATGATCACGATCTCTTTGAGTTTCTTCATTCCCTCTAAATCGTTTTGGAGGGATAAGGCTAAATTGGTCAGGGGACCTGTTGCAACTAAACTCAGTTCATTTGGGTATTGGCGCACCATCTCGCTGATCAGTTGATCTGCTCGACCTGGGAAAAGTTGCCACCATTGCTGTCCTTCTACTCTATCTATGTTGGCGTCCCCCAGTCCATCTTTTCCATGGACAGAATGGGCGTAGATCGTTTTCCCTTTTAAAGGTTGATCAGCCCCTTTTGCAATAAGCGGTTTATTAGGTGGTTTGATGAGAAAAAGTACTTTTTGGATATTTTCGAAAACTTGATCCAATGGGACATTCCCATTGACGCCGGTCACTGCCTTCACCTCCAGTTCAGGAGAATGGAAGGCCAGGATCAAAGCCAACGCATCATCTACCCCTACGTCGCAATCCAGGATCACTTTCTTTGCCATCATGAAACCTCTTTGGTTTCTTCTCAAGCCATTAGGACGGACTAAAAGGAATTTGAAAAAATTGAATGGCGTTGAGGGTTGTCGCTTTAGCTACTCCCGTAATGTCTAATTCTTTAAGTCGGGCTACCTCTTCAAGAGAGATTCGAACATCAATGGGTCTGGATTCCTTTCCCCGATAGATCACCGGTGTATCGGTTTCAAGAAGAATCCTTTCAATAGGTGTCTTTTTAATGGCTTCTTGATGAGGAGGGCTGTAGGTCAGAGCAGGGGTAGCAGAGATAAAATATCCGCTCTCAAGGATCTTGTCTAAGAGATCGAGGGGGCCTGAATACCAGTGAAAGAGAGCCCTTTTGATACCCCTCTCCACTACCATCTCATAAGTTCGTTTGTGGGAAAAACGGCAATGTAGGATCACTGGCTTATCATACGTTATGCTGAGATCGAGAAGGTTTCTAAAAACCTTTAACTGTAAATCCTTTTTTACATTTACTTTGTAATCCAAACCAATTTCACCCAGGGCAATGCACTCCTGAAGATGATTTTCAATAAAGGATAGATTCCCATCTATTTCATCTCCTCTAATCTTCCAGGGATGAAATCCTATTGCTGGGAAGACAAACCTCCTATGGAATCGGGCAATCTCCAGGGTTTTTCTATTGGAATCGAGATCCATTCCCACTGCGACAATTCCTTTGATCCCTAAGGTCTTAGCGTTGGAAAGTGCATCGGGTAGATCACTCAATTCTTCTAAATGGGCATGAACATCAATCAGGGAGATTTCTTCTGGAAGATTAGCCATAAAAGATTATTATCCCAAAAATTATCGATTTCAAATCCTCTTAAATTTTGTTAGGCCCTTAGGCCCTTAGGGAATCGATATCGACAAAAGATTGTCGATACGGCTAAGCGGCAATGCCAATGATTTTAAAAATTTTTTGCATCTCTCTTTGGACGTTTTCATAATGGATGTCAATCTGGGATCG
>Ga0315298_1001919_pt1 | contig 36890 bp, 30 predicted proteins | sample WHS_1_MG_FD_203077 | JGI IMG/M metagenome (GOLD analysis project Ga0315298, IMG submission 203077) | Extremophilic microbial mat communities from Washburn Hot Springs, YNP, Wyoming, USA - WHS_1_MG | ecosystem: Environmental > Aquatic > Thermal springs > Hot (42-90C) | place: USA: Wyoming...
AAACTTTTCTGGGGACTTCTAAAAATGCGGTATTAACTCAGATTTGGACGGCTATGATTTATTATCTGCTTCTGGCTTACATCAAATACCAGACTAAATATAAACACTCTCTGTTGTATCTAACCAGAGTAATCAAAGAGTGTTTGTTTAAAAGGGCGGATATTATTGACTTGCTAAATCTGAGTCTAAAAAAGGTGGGACGATTACGGGACCCTTGCTACCAGTTGTGCTTATTCTAAATGACAAGATTTTTATTGGACACTACTGATTTCCTCCTCGTTTTCAATTATGGATATGGTAAATGTAAAACACTTGGATTGCTCTGTGACATCTGGTTCAGCGGTGTGCAATCGTGGTTATGGTAGTCTAAGTTTTCCTGGTTTGACATTAGAATCACACTACTGGGGTCGACTCTTGACAATTGACAGGTCTTGCTGGATTGTAGGTGATTCTTTTCTTTTCATTGCCCCTTAAGGTTATATGATAGAGTGCGCCCTCAAATTCCAGATGAACTGGTTTTACCATAGAAGTAGTGTAACATATCAAAATTCAAGGCCTGACCATCTTTTTCCGTTTTTTTATCTTTACCTGTCAAAGTGTAGACCTGACACCTCATCTTTCCTAAAGTTTTGTCAAGTGTCAAGAGTCGACCCCATTAGATGAAGTCTCCCCCAAAAACTGGACAGTACTTATGGGTGGATTGTAAGATGGAATAACAACCAGCAGAGAGGGCAAAATGAGAAGGACGTACGACGCAGGATTCAAGGCAAAAGTGGCATTGGAAGTAATCAAAGGTGAAAAAACGGTAGCGGAGATAAGCAATAAGTATGGTATCCATTCTAATGAGGTATGGACGACGGACATAACTTACATCAGGATGCATCCAGGTTGGGTGTATCTGGTGGCAATTATGGATTGGTACAGCAGGTATGTGATAAGCTGGGAGATTTCAAATATGATGGATGTTCACTTTTGTCTGGAGGACTGGGAGCAGCCCTTGCCAGGCACAAGCCGAACATCTTTAATTCTGACCAGGCATCACAGTTTACCAGCAGGGATTTCACGGAAATGCTGGAAACTGCCGGGGTTGGCATAAGCATGGATGGGCGGGGCAGGGTTTATGATAATATCTTCATAGAATGGCTCTGGCGCACTGTTAAATACGAAGAAGTGTACCTGCATAACACCACTATCAGGGAAGTAAAAGAGGGCTTAAAGAAGTATTTCCTGTTTTACAATGAGGAACGGTTTCATCGCTCATTGAACAGGAAGACTCCTGCAGAAGTTTATTTCGGAGGAAAGATTTGACAGAAAAAAAGGAGGTGGTTTAATATTATCGTCGGCAAAAAAAGGCCGGCGGACTAAAAGCTTTTTACACCTAAAGAACTACTACTTTCTGTCCAAACAAAGGGGACAGGCTCAGAGATTTAACAAGGTACCTTTGACGGCGAAAGAACTCTCGGAATTGAAGGTACTCTTGAATCAAATCATAGAGAGAGGAGAAGTGGAAGCGCTCACCGTGCCAAAATAATGACTACGAGGAGGTAAGGAATGAAACAATATGGACTTCTTCTCTTGGTTTCACTGACTTTCCTTTTCTGCATCTTCGTTCAGAGAGCTGAATCTGCGTCACAGGTTACGATCTCCAGTCCTGCCAACAACGCACATATTAACCAAGGCAGTACGATATCGGTTTCCGGGACATACAGTTGGGATCAAAACCTGGACAGTAATGGAGGCACAATAAGTTTCTTAGTAGGCACAACGCTGATGAGTTCGCAATCTGCTGATTTGAGTGCAGGGTCACATTCATTTAGTTTTTCATGGGATACAACCGGTTATCAAGGCGCCTATACTCTGACCGTTAAGTTATCAAATAGCAGCGGCAACTACGTTTCAGGTTCAGTGAGTGTTGTAGTTGTTTATCTGCATGATATAAGTATTTCGCCGAAAAATGTAAATAAAGTCTTCTGTGGACATGAATATGCGAGCTTTACTGTCACAGGGCATGATCAATTGGGAAATGCTTTTCCTCTGACTACTTCACAGATTGAGTGGAGCACTGATTGTGGAGATATGTCACCCGATTCAGGAAGTAATTCATCTAAGCTAGAAGCCGGTACATTTCCAAAAGAAGGGACTGTTTATGTAGATTATAATGAATTTGAGGATAGTGCTACGGTTAGAGTCTATCCTCAATTCGGCGATTTTACAATTAGGGGTGAAAGAGACTGGGTAGTCTTTCCCGTTACGTTCAAGATCCACGGATACGTTGAAAGGCTTGCTGATTCTTATGGTGTATGGTGGGGGTTTTCTTGGCCCGCGCCGTGGTTCAAGTGGACGTATTGTTGGGAGGACTATGGTTGGAGTGAACAACCTGCAACCTCGAAGTGGGATCTTCTTTTCCCAAGGACATGCATCGTTGGCCTTGGACAAACAGGTTTGGGGTGTGCGGTTTATTATTACTATGATGATGGCGGTATGGGCCCCAGTAAGTCTGCGGATAATCAACCGTTAATGTTCTGGTGGTAAAGGAGACGAGACAATGGCAATGAAGATCCATCTTATCCTTTGTTTGACTATGCTAACCCTATTTGCTCCTAAAGATACACTTTTCCCAAGAGTGTTGGCTGACGAGAATCCGACACTAGAGAATTTGAGAAACCAGAGTAATGATCTCCAAAATAGAGGTAAATACACAGAATCCATAGATGTTATTCAACGAATTATGCAGTGTTATCCTGACTCTCAGGAAGCCAAGTTTGGCAGGGAAAGAATTGCCTATATGTACTATCAGTCAAGACAATACGAAAAAGCAGTAAAGATGTACCAGGAGGTTATGGAAGATCCATCAACAGAATTATCTCGAATTCGCAGCTTAAACCGAATTCTGGATATTTTGATGGATAAGCAGCGAGATTCCAAGAGAGCAATTGAACAATGCCAAGAGTTTATCACGAGATACTCAAACGATAAGGGCATTCAGGACGCATATATGTCTTTGGCAAAATGTTATACGTTTGCCAAAGAGTACGAAAAAGCGATTGAGGTTTATCATCGAATTTTTGAGCGATTTCATGAAAACGTCAATGGAATAAAAATCTACATGAACATAGCCGACGTCTACAAGTACCAGAAGAATTACACAAAGGCAATAGAGAGTTATAGGTATATAGTCGAAAAGTATCCCAATACGCCAGAATCTGCTTCTGCATTACTTTGGATGGGACATCTCTATGAAGCTACAGAGCAGTATGGTAAGGCCATAGAGTCCTATAATAGTGTAATTCAAACTTCAGGAGATGGACGCCTTATTGAAGATGCAAGAAATTCTATATCTGCGGTAGAAACAATGACAAAAACACCCGAGGAAGTGATAAAGAAGTGTATAGAACAATTGAAAGAACCGCTTCCTCAGAAAGAATGGACAAGAAAGATGACGAAACTGGCCTCTCTATATCTGGAAAAACAAGACCGTGAGAACGGAATCAGAACTCTCAAGGAGGTAGTAGACAAGTACCCAGCAAGTGAAGAAACTGCCATGGCTTACGTAATACTTATCACAACCCACCAAGAAAAAATGAAAGATTCCCAAAAAGCAATAGAAGAATGCGATCAGGTAATCCGAAATTATCCAAAGCAGTCTTCGATGATTTACTTTGCACTTTTTATGAAATCCAGAATTTATACCGAACTAAAGGAATTCGATAAAGCCATTGACATTTATCGAAAAATAATCGATGAATACCCAGAGACCGAGAATGCAAAAGCTGCTAAGGTTTATATCAGACTGATTAATGAGTATTACAGAAGGAACAAGTCCTTATCTTCTGAAGAACTTGGAAAGATATTCAAGGAAGAAGGTATTGTAGGCAAACCGCCGCCTCTTTCCGCACTTGCTCCAGATGTCTCTTCACAATAGAAGGCATGGATATGAGAATTACACTCTGGGGAGCTGTTTCCCAAGAGAGGTTGTTTTTTGTTGTGGGAATTATTGCGACACTGGTTTTCACTCTTCTATGGGGCTTTAATGGTTCATTACTTTTCTTGACACTCTTAAGTGGAATCTTCGGCAGCAAAGGGTTATCAACGAAAGAAAAACAGACATTTCGTGTTTTAGAATTGGCAACAAGAAGTAAGTTCATTGCATTGAAAATAACTACCTGGGTCTTGCTTATGAGTGTTGTTCTGATCATAAGTCTTCTTGTGGTTTATTCGACTAAGATGTTTCATTCTTCTTCCTATACGATAGGGAAGAAGATGATCTATGCTCCTTATTTTCTTTCTCCATCGCAAGATTTCATGCCGGTGAACATGAAAAAGTTTGTCCTATTGATGCTGACATCAATATGGGCTTGCTATAGCTCATGTTTCTTGATGTCGTTTTTCTTCTCAAACAAGGTTTCGCTCCTAATAGGATTGTGCTTACTCCTTTTTGTCGACCAAGGGATCATCAGTTCGGGTATAACTCCAAATTACGACCTGTGGGTTACCACTATTCCCTATGTTCATCTTCTTCTGTCCTTCCTCTTTCTTTCCCTTTCCTATGGTATTCTTTGGCATAGAAAACCATAGAAGTTATTGGTGTTCTTAACGAGACGCTGCTTCAGGAATAGCAATCAAGCGATAGGCTACATTAGATCCCGCTGCAGCAGAATTCGAATCCTCACATGTCAAGTGCAACTGAAAAGTCTACCACCTTTTGCAATGTAAAAGTCTACCACCCTGTTTATTTATTTCTCCTGCCTGATGAGTTCTTTTTTCCTGTCTTTCAACCTGTAAGACTCTGTACCGGGGTCGACTCTTGACAATTGACAGGTATTGCTGGATTGTGGGTGATTCTTTTCTTTTCATTGCCTCTTCAGGTTATATGATAGAGTGCGCCCTCAAATTCCAGATGAACTGGTTTTGCCATAGAAGTAGTGTAACATATCAAAATTCAAGGCCTGACCATCTTTTTCCGTTTTTTTATCTTTACCTGTCAAAGTGTAGACCTGACACCTTATCTTTCATCAATCCGCTATTATTCATGATATCCCTCTTATACTACCTATTCTGTTTATCTGGGGGTAACTTCTTTTCAGGTTTTACATAGGGGTTCATTCCCATTTCAAGTGTTCTTAAAACTGCCTTTTCAGATTCAATATATGGATAATCCGGATACCTGCTGATTAGAAAATTGCTTAACTCTTTGGCTTTTGTTAAATTTCCTTTCTTGCAGTATGCCATAATTAAGGAAACAAGCATATCAGCCCTCAAGTCGTAATCTGAACCACTCAATATTTTCTTAAATTCTATATAATCTTTATCTCTTCTTTCTTCCAGAATTCTTATCTTTTCAAGCGCTTTCTCACCGTAAAGTATTGCATTATCCCAATCCTCTTCAATAAAATAAAAAGAAATCTCCACAACATCTGCAAAAATACCCTGCCAGTATTGAGGATAGTCGGATTTTATCTCCTGGAAAATCATTTTGCCTTTTTTGAGATCCTTACGAGGGTTGTTTGGATTTATAAGAATGTAGCCAATTAGAAGTCTTGCAGTTAGTGCACTTTCGCTATCAGGATAACGTCTGATAACTTCACATAATTTCTCAAAAGTTCTTAATTTCCACCAACCGGGGTTTTCAATACATCCATCCTCTGGATTTCTTTTTTTCATCATCCTAATGCATTCTGCTAATAAGAATTCTGCTTCAGGGTTTCTTTTCAAGGTGTCTTTAATTGATAAGGAGGGAATTGGTGGATATGGAACTAAATCTTTTGGAGTCAAAACTTCACGAGGGCTTTCTTCCGATATCATTATCACGTCTTTTAAGTCCTTTGGAACATCACATTGACCTCCAATATTATCTCCCCATGCAACTACTTTCCCTTCTTTTGTTAATACCACTGTGTGACTTCTACCTGCTGATATCATTATCACGTCTTTTAAGTCCTTTGGAACATCACATTGACCAAATTTATTATCTCCCCATGCAACTACTTTCCCTTCTTTCGTTAATACTATTGTATGACCTCCACCTGCTGAGATTGCTATTACATCTCTTAAATCATTAGGAACATTACATTGACCGGCACTATTACTTCCCCATGCAACTACCTTCCCTTCTTTTGTTAATACTACTGTATAAAAACCACCTGCTGAGATTGCTATTACATCTTTTAAGTCCTTTGGCACATTACATTGACCAAACTCATTGTTTCTCCAAGCTATTACTTTCCCTTCCTTTGTCAATGCTACTGTATGAAACCTACCTGATGAGATTGCTATTACATTTTTTAAATCATTTGGAATATTATCTTGTGTCTCAGTAATATCTCCCCAGGTAATTACTTTTCCTTCCTTTGTCAATGCTACTGTATGATCTCCACCTGCTGAGATTGCTATTACATTTCTTAAATTATTCGGAACATTGCATTGACCAGCCCTATTATCTCCCCATACAACTACTTTCCCTTCCTCTGTTAATGCTACTGTATGAGAACCTCCTGCTGATATTGCTACTACATTACAGTAGACACTACTTGTAAAAAAAGAACACAAAACTATTCCTATTAAAAAAATAATTTTCCTCATCCTGTGCATCCTATTTAGAAGAAATTTTATCAATGGGGTCGACTCTTGACAATTGACAGGTTTTGCTGGATTGTGGGTGATTCTTTTCTTTTCATTACCCCTTGAGGTTATATGATAGAGTGCGCCCTCAAATTCCAGATGAACTGGTTTTGCCATAGAAGTAGTGTAACATATCAAAATTCAAGGCCTGACCATCTTTTTCCGTTTTTTCATCTTTACCTGTCAAGTGTAGACCTGACACCTTATCTTTCCCGTACAATCCTGACCCCTTTATTTCTCAGTTTTCTCATACTCAGCTTTCCCCTCATTCTCCCACCAATTCTTCCATCGTTGAACGTATTGTTTTTCGTTCTGACAGAACAGGTCAATAGCTGGTGCAAAGTCTTGATATCTATCTGTTATTTCTGCTAACCCTATAACTGCACGATACCTAATGTTCTGGTTTCCATCATCAAGAGCTTTGATCAGATAAGGAATGGCTGATTTTTCCTTCATCTTTGCAAGTGTTAATATCGCCCCTTCTTTGAAAGTTTGATTCTGGGTGGAAAGAAGCTCAATGAATCTACGAACATTGTTGGGGGACGCCAGCTTTGTCATCTCAAAACTGTTGACGAAAACGCTTCCTGCGTATTTTGCGTCTCGCGAAATATCTAGAATATCGTCCAATACAGAAGCATCACCCAAGGCGATTCGTTTCTCCAGAATTAACCCTTTTGTGTCTGACTTCGCTTTCTTGGTCAAGTCTTTATACAATGACAGAAGGTCATCTGGAGGTATATCAAGTTGTCTCAGGATGTACACAGCGTCTTCAGCAAAGCGCCGGTCGCCTTTTTCTAATCCTTGTACAAGTATGGTTTTTATCTTGTCCTGTAAGTCTGCTGTTTCAGAAAAATTATACGGAGCATCAGGTAACTCAATAAGTGAACCCGAAGATTGCACGAGAGAATAGGTATCATCCTTATATTTCTTGAGAAACACTAATAACGGATGATCCGACAAAGGCAGGTCCAAATATGCGCTGTTCCAACCGAAAGAAAGGAAAAATCTGATTGTGATTTCCTTTTTCTGCACATCTCCCTTAAGAACATTACATACTGGAAATTTACCAAGGTACCAATCACCCTTAATAGTAACTATCTGTTTTCTTTCAGGACTATCAGCATATCGTTCCAGTTGTAGTATATCCCGGTCAGTTGGATGAGGCTGCAGCAGGGGAATTTTCCCCTTCTCGGTAACAACCCCTTCTTTAGGTGCAGTATTGATGATGCAGATTACTGCTGCCCCTTCTATCGTTTTTCTACTTACTTGGCTTGGTGTCATTAATGCTCCGTAGACAACGGGTATGGAACATATAACGACAAACAGGGAGAATAAGATTCTAATTCTAAGCATGAGGAACCCTCCTCTTTTTTAGCACAGTATTAAGACCAGGTACTGGGGTCATACTGGGGGCGACTCTTTGCAATTGACAGGTTTTACGGATCTCCTTTCCTCTGTGGAATTCAATAACTCTTATCCCAGGTTGACACTCACCTTCAAACCTCTACATATCAGCCCACTGAATTCAAATCCTATCACTCGTACTACCCGGACTTAGAATTTGTTCTGCGATTTTTCTGTATTTTCTCCCATTCTCTTGACTTTTGTCAATTGTCAAAAGTCGACCCCGTTATTCTGATTTTCTTATTGCCCTGTGAGAAGAATTGCTGCACCTGATACGCCTGCACCATTTCCACCTGTTATGGAAAAATTCTATGTTCCGGCGCTAAGAAAATTATTCAGGCAGTAAAAGGAATCATTATTATTAGTTCTTAAAATAGTCCTTCCTGGGACGCAATAATTTCCTGGACATGCTTAATGGGGGCTGAGTTTACATCGCACCTGTTTTTAAGAGCAACTGCTGCCATCACACCTGCGGCATGTCCTGTTGCCATACATGTTGCCATTACCCTGATTGCTCCCATTGCTTTGTGGTCAGCAGAAATACATCTACCTGCAACAAGCAAATTTTTTGATTTCTCAGGAATCAAACATCTTGCAGGGATGCTGAACCAGTCATTTTCTGGTGGATAGAGTTTGTTTTTTGAAGGAAGATAGTCATTGTATTTATCAAGCATAATGCAATACTGGGTTGTTCCGCATTCTTTGCAACAGAGATGTGTATTTATTGTTCTTCCAAATGGGCAGTGTATATCAATCCAGTATGTGCAACGTGCGATACTATCATCTGCCTTTTTCCCTTCAATAACATCCGCTTCAGTGAGTGTATATAATCCTTTGATCTGTCTTGTTTCTCTTATTCCTGCATTGATATGAAATGATGAAATATAGGAATTTTCAAATCCTTTCACATTCTTTTTGAAAAATTCAAAAATCTTGAATGTTTCCTTTCTTAATTCAATTTCAGTTTCTGTCAATTCAATGGCATTTGTTGCATCGCCAGCAAACCTTGTCATATTGAAACTTCTTTCTCCTTTTCTTATGGTACTTCCTTTTCCACCAAGTCCTTCATTGAATATTTTCAGTTTTCCATGCTGTCTCAATTGTTTCAGTTTTTCTCTTGCATTTTTTACAATATCATCTGTTAATTTTTCTTCATCAATGCCTGCGATTTTGAAGATACTTCCCATTGATTCTGTTTTTCCATCCTGTGGCCTTCCCTTTGTGCATTCAAAACCTCCATGGTATGCAACATCAGCATCACCAGTTGCATCAATAAATACTTCTCCCTGGATTTCCATTTTTCCGCTTTTGTTGACAACTTCAATTGACCTAATTTCCCCATCAACATAATTTACTGATGAAAGATAAGAATGATATAAAAATTTTACTCCTGCCCCAAGAAGAACCTGTTCTGCTCCGAGTTTAAGTAATTCTGAATCAAATGAAATTCCATATTTTTTAAATGCTTTTTCCCATGGTTCGCATCCACCAATTTCATGTAACCGTTCAACAAGTACTTTCAAAAATCCTGACACTGCTGGCTGACTTTCATTAAGATGATGCCCAAGTATTGAACCAATGATTCCTGTTGTTGCCATTCCACCGCAAAATCCATATCTTTCAACAAGCAGTGTCTCTGCTCCTGCTTTTGCTGATGCCCATGCAGTGGCCATTCCTGCTGGTCCTGCGCCAATAACAATAACTTTTGAGTTCATTTTCTCTCCTATGATAACGGTCAAATTTGTTTAAGGATTGAGTATATGGGTAACATTTTATCTCCAGGTGCCTGCGATAAGAAAGCCATAGGGTTAAATAACCCAGTGACTGGTGTGGATATTTAAATTATACCCTATTAGCCACTCGGTTAAAAGCGGGTTAATGACTTGCAAATCACCTGTATAACGGCCCATCTGAAGAAATTCTTTTTCTAAATAATGGGGTCAGATTTGTTTGAACCGCCTTGCTTAAGTTTTGAGGGTGATACTTCCTTGTTTTTGTCCATCCGCACCTATTTTTCTCCCTTTATTTGATTCTTCTGTCCATTACCCGACCTATTTTTCTTTGCATCATATCCATCCTTTTGTCCATTATTCCCCTTATGAACGGGGGAGATTTTTCGGATAGATTCTTACGTGAGGCAATGATTCGCTTTGGGATAGATTTTTAATGGGGCAATTTGTGACTTTGACATTGAAGACGAGTTGGAGTAAATTCAATTGAGATGTTAATCGGACACAACAAGGACAGTTATGAATAAAGAACTTGAGATTAAATGGGAGCGTATCAGGAAATTTTTGCGTGCGAACAGGATGGACGGCCTGCTTCTTAACAGGGTATCAAATTTTGCATGGTTTACTGGAGGAGCGAATAATTTCGTTGCCCTGCACACTGATTCTGGAGCGTCCTCTATTCTTATTACTGCGAAGAAACTTTACCTGGTCGCAAACAATATTGAAGCGCCGCGGTTGGAAACCGAGGAACTAAAAAAAATCCCATGCGGAAAAATTGTGCTGCCGTGGTATAAGGATGACCTGCTTTTTGAGAAAGTAAGAAAACTGGCAGGCGGGACTATTGGATGCGACAGGCAAGTAAAAGGATTTGTTCCTGTTGACATTGACGATTTGCACCAGCCGCTTGTTCCGCAGGAAATCGCAAGATACAGAAAACTTGGGCGTGATGTGAGCACGACGGTTTCCGCTATCTGCAGAAAAATTATCCCTGGAATGACCGAGACAGAAATCGCAGGGCTATTGAGCGCGAAATTCTGGAAACAGGGGTATATCCCGGTTGTACTGCTCATCGCTGCAGACAAACGAATCTGTAATTTTCGGCATCCAATCGCAACCGAAGCGCGGGTGCATAATTATGTGATGATCGTCGTGTGCGTGCGGGGATGGGGACTGATTCTTTCAATGACCCGGCTTGTGAGTTTCAAAAAACCTCCTGCTCAACTTGCAAAGAAGCACGAAGCGGTCTGTACGGTTGATGCAGCATTTATTGCATCAACTGTCGCAGGCAATAGGGTGAATGATGCATTCAAGGCAGGCATTGCCGCATACCGAAAAACTCACTTCGCAGATGAATGGAAAAAACACCATCAGGGCGGGCCAACCGGTTATGCAACACGTTACTATCGGGCAACTTTTTCCACACATACAGAGATTGAGCCGCAACAGGCGTTTGCATGGAACCCATCCATTACCGGGACCAAGTCAGAGGATACCATAATCACGACAGATAAGGAGCCGGTCATTATCAGCGAGGACACTAAATGGCCAAAAAAGGAAATCCGCGCCAACGGAAAAATTGTTGCGCGCCCGGATATACTGGTGCGGTAATCGCTCTTGCGGCACTCATGCTGGTCACAGGACCGATGATATCTGCATCAAAACCAGCAAATGCGGCAGCCGGGGATGTCTATACGCTCACAATTGACGGCACAATCAATCCTGTTGTTTATTACAAGATTAAAAAGTCCATCTCTCTTGTTGAGGCAAAACAGGGTCAATGTCTGATTCTGCTTGTGGATACGCCTGGCGGGCTGCTTGTTTCCACGAGGAAAATTGTCCAGGAGATTCTTAATGCAAATGTACCGGTTGTCTGCTATGTGTATCCGCGGGCAGCCCAGTGTGCCTCCGCCGGCACATTTATTGCACTTTCCTGCCACATTCTTGCGATGGCCCCGGCTACAAATATCGGGGCAGCGCATCCTATAGAAATTACCGGCGGCGCTGACAAAACAATGATGACAAAAGTTGTGAATGATTCAGTAAGTTTTATCCGCAATATATGCGCCCAGCGCGGCAGAAATGCTGACTGGGCAGAGAAAGCAGTGAGGGAAAGTGTCTCCATCACAGCAGAGGAAGCCGTCAAGAATAATGTTGCTGATCTGGTTGCAAAGGATGTATCTGACCTTCTTGCGCATCTTGACGGAATGAAAATAACCCTGCCGAATGGCAAAAAGCAGGTGCTCGCAGTCAAGGGAATAAAACCAAAAGAAATCACAGAAAACCTCGGAGAAAAAACATTAAAAGTCATCGGGGACCCAAACCTTGCCTATCTCCTTTTGATGATTGGGGTACTCGGCATCATCATTGAGTTTTCACACCCGGGTTTTGCGGTTCCCGGTGTTGTCGGTACAATCTGTCTCATACTGGCACTTTTTGCGTTCCAGACCTTTACACAGAACATTGCCGGGATGCTTCTTATTATTACAGGGCTGATACTTTTCTTTCTTGAAGCAGCGCATCCCGGGGTCGGGATATTTGCTGTTGGCGGCGTTATATCCCTTGCGCTCGGTTCCTGGATGTTCTTCCGCTCTCCAGCAAACGAGTTTGCGCCATCCTTGCCGCTGGTGATTTCAGTGTATCTTGTTACTGTTGGACTGCTGTTTCTTGTTATTTATTTCATCAGGTACACACGTAGACGCAAAATTGTTACAGGCAGGGAAGGGCTCGTAGGAGAAATCGGCAGGACTGTTACTGCGCTCTCGCCAGAAGGAACAGTTTATGTCCATGGAGAATATTGGAAGGCAGTATCCAGAATTCCTGTTGAACAGAATCACAATGTAAGGGTGCTCAAGGTTGATGGAATGAAACTTGAGGTTGAACCCGTTGAAGACAGAGGAAATAGTCATGGCACAGGGTAAACCTGATTTCGGGCATGAAGAAGCATGGCGCATCTTCAGAATTATGGCTGAATTTGTTGAGGGTTTTGAAACGCTTGATAAAATTGGCAGGGCCGTAACAGTATGGGGATCTGCGCGCGTAAGACCAGGAAATGTGTGGTATCAAAAAGCAGTTGAACTTGGCAGGTTGCTTGCAGAAAACAACTATGCGGTCATCACGGGTGGCGGACCAGGTATTATGGAAGCAGCAAACCGTGGGGCATCTGAAGCCGGCGGTATTTCAGTAGGACTCAACATAGAACTCCCGATGGAGCAAAAGCCAAATAAATACATCAACAAACTCATTTCCTTCAGGTATTTTTTCGTGCGAAAGGTAATGTTTGTCAAATACGCAAAAGGATTTGTGGTTTTTCCTGGGGGCTTTGGCACCCTTGATGAGTTTATGGAGGCAATCACTCTCATCCAGACAAAAAGGGTGGATAGGTTTCCTGTGATTCTTATCGGCACGGCCTACTGGAAACCGCTGCGGGAATGGATGCTAAAAACACTCGTGAAAAATAATTACATAACAAAGTCAGACCTTGATGTATATTCAATAGCGGACCAGGCCACAGATGCCGTCAAGATCATCCAGAAATTTTACGCACGCGAGAAACAAGCGTAAGAAGCCGTTTTCTCATTTCTTTTACCATGCCTGGGTTTTTGCCTTCTACAAATATGCGAACCACTGGCTCTGTTCCTGATGGTCTCAATTGAAACCAGAGCCCAGGGAAAATTATCTTCAGGCCGTCTGTTTCATCCACAGTTCCATCCGAAAACTGCTTTTTTATCAGAGAGTACAGTTGGGCAAGCGCCTCTCTATCCATCTGGACTTTTTCCTTCAGGAACAGATAGGAAGGAAATTTCTTTACAGCCAGCGAAAGAGTTGTGCCCTGTTTTGCAAGCATTTCAAGAGCCAGCGCCATTGCCGCAAAACTGTCCCTTCCATAATGAAATTCCGGGAATATGATGCCTCCGTTTCCTTCGCCTCCGGCAACTGCGCCAACTTCCCGCATTTTTCGCACCACGTGCGCCTCTCCAATCTTCGTGCGGTAAAGAGCAACATTCGCCTCTCGGCAAATATCCTCCATAAGCATCGTGGTTGAACAATTAACAACAATAGGGCCCTTCCTTTGCGAAAGCAGGTATTGTATAAGCAGCGCAAGCCCGTATTCCTCGCTCACAGCAGCCCCGTTTTCGTCCACCAGCACAAGCCGGTCACCGTCAGGATCCTGCGCAAAACCGATATCCGCCTTAAACTGAACAACTGCCTGCATGAGGGCTGATAGATGATGCGGGGAGGGTTCAGGATTCCTTAAAAATGTCCCTGGCGGACCGTCATTGACCATAAAAACCTTGCAGCCAAATCGTTCAAGCAACTGTGGCGAAAAAACCGCGCCCACTCCCCCGACAGGGTCTACAACAACCGAAAACGCCTTTGCCTTTATCGCGGTAAAATCCACAAGGTGCACCAGGGCATCAAGGTACTCAATGTTTTTTTGAGATGCGTCATTTTCAATGCCCTGAGTGGTTGATTCCAAAAATCTATTATCCTGATAAGCCGAGAGGACCTGATTATAATCGCTTTCTCCGAGGAACGTTCCATCTGTCCCGACAAGTTTTATGCCATTGTATTCGGATGGATTGTGACTTGCAGTGATGATTGCTCCGAGTGACTTACCCCTGGATTTTTCCACCATGTATGTAACCGCAGGAGTCGGTGAAATCCCGAGGTTTTCCACCCGTATTCCAACTTTCTTAAGCCCGGCAGTAAAAGCGAGCATGAGCGGCTTGCTGCTCTGCCGCGTGTCAGAACCTACAAAGACATTTTTTTCTCCAGCAAACATGCCGAATGCCATACCGAAACGAAATGCAACATCTTCTGTCAAATCCCTGCCATAAATTCCCCTTATTCCTGCAACACTGATAATCAATCCGGTTCTATTCATGTTTTCTGAATCGCTCCTGGCCTGCCCGGCTTTCTGGTTTGATATTATCCGAGAAGACAGGAAACAGGCAGAAGATGAGCCCCAATGCCATCTTTCTCAATTTGCTCAAGTGTAACGCTTTCCCGGAGGGTAAATTTCCCAATACGCTGACGCACAAGTTTCTCCTGAGTACCTCCACATCCAAATTTCATTCCAATATCGCGGCACAATGCCCGCACATAGGTTCCTCGGGTGCAGATTACGCGGAAGGTTAATAATGGCAATTCCATATGCTCAATACTGATTTGTTTAACAGTCACTTTCCTCGGGTCTGGTATTACAGGGCGCCCGCTCCGATGCAGTTGGTAAAGCCGCCTGCCCTTGTGATGAATAGCCGAAACCGATGGCGGTACCTGGTCAATCTCCCCTTCAAATTCCTTCAAAATAGCCCTTATCCTTTCCTCGGTAAATAGCGCAGGATTCACAGGATGTGTCTCAAGTATTTTTCCCTGTATGTCGTCTGTATCTGTAACAATCCCGAATTTCATTGTGGCAACATATTCTTTCTCCATATCCAGAAACTGCTGTGCGGTTTTAGTGGCTTTTCCGATGCAGATAACAAGAACGCCAGATGCAAGCGGGTCAAGCGTTCCGGTATGGCCTATCTTGTCCTTCAGACGGAACATCCTTTTGATTGCCCGAATCACATCGTACGAAGTAATGCCCTGCGGCTTATTGATGTTAAGAAATCCGTCCATATTATTTGCCCCTTGCGTTTAATCGGAATTTGCCGTGTTTCCTCAGAAATGATAGGAAAATCTCCCTTGCCTCATTCAGAGTTACGTCCTTCATGGAAAAACCGGCTGCATTTATATGTCCGCCGCCACCAAAAGCCGCCGCCAGTTTCAGCACATCGGTTGTCCGTTCAGAACGCAAACTGAATTTTATTTCGTTTTTCCGCTCCTTTATCAAGAACACAAAATCCGTATCTGCCACGGTACGCAGAATCTCAACCATGCCTTCGGTATCTTCTTCATCCGTGCCTGTGGCACGATACATCTGAGATGTAACGCTCATCCACGCTACACGGAGCCGGGCGTCAAAACCTATTGTTCCAAGCGCCATTGCAAGAAGTTGCAAACTCTGTACTGGACGTTCGCAGTAGATGCGCCTTGCTGTATATTCAGCGTCCACCCCTAATTTCAAAAGTTCTTCAGTCACATGTAATGTCTTCCAGTCAAAATGGTAATGGAATGAACCTGTATCAGTAAGGATTGCAGCATACAGACATGTCGCCATATCGCAGGAAATTTTCCCGCTCCTGGAAAGAAGCAAAAAACACATCTCTCCTGTGGAAGACCTGTCTGGCTCAATCCAGTTGATGGTTCCAAATCTTTCATTGCTAACATGGTGGTCAATGTTGATAACCGGAACACCTGAAGGTATCAAACGGGCAACAGCGCCAATCCTGTCATAACTGCTGCAGTCAAGAATAATAACAGTTTCCACATCTGAGAATCTCCCTGCGGGTTTAACGAGAGTCCTGATATTTCCCGCGCCGGGCAGAAATCTGTACATCCTTGGGACCGGCCGTTCGTTGACCATTATCGCTTCTTTACCGAGGGAACGAATCCATGAAGCGACGGCAATCTGCGCCCCGAGCGCATCGCCATCAGGCGCCTGATGAGTTGTAACAAGAAATTTTCTGCGATATTCAATTTCTGAAAGGATTTTGCGCAGCGGTTTCAGACCCTTGCTGCGGCCTGTGTTGTCCATAAATCACCTCATACATCCTGTGCCTGAGGGCATCAAGTCCATCGCAGGTGCTGGCTGAAACAAACAATGCCTCAGGGTACTGCCTTTTAAGCGAGATGAGTTCTTCGGGTAATATAAGGTCTATTTTATTAAATACCTCAATTATGGGTTTGTTCTCCACTTCAAGAATTTCAAGAACTTCTCTGATGGTCGCGCGTTGCCGTTCAATGAAAGGACCGGTCGCATCAAACAACAGAATAAGGAACAACGCATGTCTTAATTCTTCCAGCGTCGCCTTGAATGCAGCAATAAGGTGATGTGGAAGCGAAGACAGCAAACCCACAGTATCAGAAAGAAGACATACCTGCCCGTTGCCAAGATAGACAGCCCTCGTAAGCGGGTCAAGCGTAGAAAACAATTTATTCTCCACAGAAGCATCTTTTCTATGGATGAGCGCATTCAATAGTGTGCTTTTTCCAACATTGGTGTAGCCGACAATAGCGCCAACCGGCAGATTCTTCCTCTCCCTGGTTTCGCGAATAATCTTCCGATGCTTTTCAATTTCACTGATACGCCGTTCAAGAAGCCGGACGCGTTCACGTATGCGTCTGCGGGAAATTTCAAGTTTTTGTTCCCCGGGTCCCCGTGTCCCCACAGTTCCACCAAGCCGTGAAAGTGCACCGGATGAACCGGCAAGACGCGGCAGGATGTAGTTCAACTGGGCAAGTTCAACCTGTAGTTTGCCTTCAATCGTATGCGCATGCAGTCCAAAAATCAGAAGGATTAAACCGGTGCGGTCTATAACAGGTATTCCAAGATGCGCCTCCAGGTTTCGTTGCTGGACTGGAGTGAGTTCTTTTTCAAACACAATACATGCACACGGATTTGCGGATATATATTCCTTTATCTGCTGGACCTTTCCACTGCCTATATAGGTTGCCGGATTTATGCTGTCTGGAATACGAAGATGAAATGCGCCCGTGACAACAATTCCGAGAGTCCGGCACAGAGATTGAAGTTCTCTTGCGTTTTCTCTGGAAAGGACATCATCCCTTTCCCTGAAGGTAATCACTGCGGCTGTTTTTCCTGAAAGGTCGCCGTCTGTCAGGAAATTTAGTTTCTGCATATATCAACCAGCAAGAATCTTGTCCACCCTGACAACTGAAATAACATCGCGATGGCCGGTTTTCTTTCTGTACCCGGTCTTCTTTTTTTTCTTGAACACGCAGATTTTATCGCCTTTTTTCTCTTCAACAACTTCAACAACAACACTGCATTTTTTCAAATCGTCGCGGTTGCTGATTAATTTACCGTCTTTTTCAAGGGCAAGCACATCTGAAATTTCAATCTTGTCTCCAACTTTTTTTGCAAGGTGCATCACTTCCAATTTGTCGCCCTCTTTTACAACAAACTGCTTTCCTGCCATAGAAATGATTGCGTACATTCTGTCTCCCTGTTTGGTCATATTTTCATACTAACTGGCGTTATCCAGCGATAAAAGCGCAAGATTCTTCTCAAGTTTCCGTATTTCTTTCTCCAGTTTCTCCTTCAATTGGACCGTGTTCTCCTTCACCCGTTCAGGGGCGTTTTTCAGGAAATTTGCGTCTCCAAGTTTCCTTTCAGTATTTTCAAGTGTTTTTCTAACCTTTGCGAGATTCGCCTCAATCCTTGCGCGTTCTTTTGCCGGGTCAACAAATCCTGAAATGGAAACAGCGTACCAGCCGGAATCCCAGTTGCGGACAACCATTCCGGCCGTGCGCGAAGCAACAGACGAATCAACTTCAGCAAACTTCACCTTAACGAGAAATTCAACGATTGCTCGCAACTCGTCTTTTTTAAGAGCGTTTATTCCGTAAAATACTCCCTGCATCTGCTGAATGATCGGTATCTTGAATGTGATCTTCACATCACGCATTTCAACCACAAGTTGCTTGATTTCTTCAATTTCATCAGTACCCGAAGAATCAATACCTGTACAGGGAACCGGCCATGGACTTTTGATGATTAGTTCATCTTTGAGGTCCACGATACTGCTGGCACGATTCCAGATTTCTTCAGTAATGAAGGGCACAAACGGATGCAACAGCCGCATAACTGTCGTCATAACGTACCATGAAACAGGAAGCACAGTTGCGGTAAAGTAAGGGTCGTCTTCCCGATAAATCTTGCTGATTTCAAGATACCAGTCGCAGAATTCGTGCCAGAAAAATTCGTACAGGTTATCTGCGGCCTCATTGAAATGAAATTCCTCAAGTGCGTTTGTCGTCCTTTCAATGCAGCGATTAAGAAGGTTCAAAATCCACTTTTCCCCGAGGCGCAGATTTGCGGAATTTGACTCAACAACAGAAATGTCCAGTTTCCCCGGGCGATTACCGCTCTTCATCGCAAGGTATCTAAAAGCATTCCAGATCTTATTAAGAAAATTCCTGCCCTTGTGGTGAAATTCGTCCGGTAAAAACATATCCTGCCCGAATGATGAAAGCGAAATCAAACTGAATCTCAGGGAATCGGCCCCTGTTTCCTCTATGATTTCCACAGGATCTACCGCATTTCCATACGACTTGCTCATCTTTCTACCGGTTTCATCCCTCACAGTGGCATGGATATAAACCTTGCGAAATGGCAAGTCCCCCATAAATTCGTACCCTGCCATTATCATGCGGGCTACCCAGAAAAACAAAATTTCCTGCGCTGTGGATAGCGTATCAGTTGGATAGAATGTTTTAAGGTCTTCTGTCTGCTTTGGCCAGCCAAACACGCCAAATGGCCATAACCACGATGAAAACCACGTATCAAGGACATCCGGGTCCTGAACAATGTTTTTAGAACCGCATTCCGGGCATCTATCGGGTCTTTCCATTTCCACGATTGGCGGACATCCAGAATCACGACAATACCAAACAGGTATCCTGTGTCCCCACCATATCTGCCGGCTGATGCACCAGTCCTGAATATTCTCCATCCAGTGAAGATACACCCTGATCCATCTCTCAGGATAGAATACAAGTTTGCCTTCTGTAACAGCAGTTATCGCAGGGCCTGCCAGGGGTTTCATATTCACAAACCACTGTTCGGACAGATACGGTTCTATGACCGTATCGCATCGGTAGCAATGTCCTATCCGATGCGTATATGGCTCAACCTTTGCGAGAAAACCGCAAGCACTCAATTCTTCCACAATCCTCTTTCTGCACAGAAACCTGTCCACGCCGGCAAATTTGCCTGCATTATCATTCATCACGCCTGTCTGGTCCATTACAGTCACAGCAGGAAGATTGTTCCGCTTGCCGATTAAGAAATCAGCAGGATCATGGGCAGGGGTAACCTTGACCGCGCCTGTCCCAAATTCTTTCTCAACCTGTGAATCTGGAATAATTGGAATGATACGGTTCACAAATGGCAGTTTCACCTTTCTACCGATAATGCCGCGATACCTGCTGTCCTCAGGATGCACAGCAACAGCAGTATCTCCAAGCATCGTCTCGGGTCTTGTTGTCGCCACAGTAATGAACGAGCCGTCTTCAAGCGGATATTTTATGTAGTAGAGCATGCCATTTTCATCCTTATAGTCCACCTCTTCATCTGACAGCGCGGTTGTACACCGCGGGCACCAGTTTATTATCCGCTTGCCCCGATAGATTAACCCCTTTTTGTAAAGCCGCACGAATACTGTCTGTACAGCGAGCGAAAAGTTCTCATCAAGAGTAAAGCATAACCGGCTCCAGTCACATGAAGCACCAAGCCGCTTGAGTTGCTTGATGATAGTGCCGCCATATTTTTCCCTCCACTTCCAGACCTCTTCCACAAATTTCTCTCTGCCGAGCGCATCGCGCGTTAACCCGCGGCTGTTCAGTTCTCTTTCTACAACATTCTGGGTGGCGATTCCGGCATGGTCTGTTCCTGGCACCCATAGAGCGTCAAAGCCCTGCATCCTTTTCCACCGAATTAAAATATCTTGAATCGTATTGTTTAGCGCATGGCCTATATGAAGAGAACCCGTGATATTCGGCGGCGGAATAACAATGACATAAGGATTCTCTGCATTGTTTTTCACGCCAAAACATCCCCTGTTTTCCCACTCTTCATACCAGTGCTTTTCTACAGAGCGCGCATCATATCTATCGGGTATCATGTTTCTCAAACCTTTATTCATTTTCAAGCGGGTAGTAATTCCTGGTCTCGCGTATCACGACAATTTCACCATTTTCCTCAAAAAGGCCCCGGACGCAGTAAAAAAGGTTCTCTGCAGCCCGAACCTCCGAATTTACACATGAAACACCCACCAGACTTCTCTGCCATTTATCGCGGTGGTCAAGTTCTGCAATGGAAATGTTGTACCTGTTCTTTGCCCTTGCCAGAACCGACTGCAGGACCTTTCTTTTTTCCTTGAGATTCTGCGCAAGCGGCAGGTGCAGTTCCATCATGAGAATGCCTACGATCATAGAATCTCCTAACAATTTATTATACGATATCCTGGACTTTACTGGAAATTGGATTGTTTTAGTGCTTCCATCAGCACAACCTTCAGCGGTACACGGTATTTACGGGCGACTTTTTTGCAATCTTCATATTCAGGAGCGATGTTTACTATCTTCCTGCCAAGAAGGCCGAGTTTCACTGGAATTGAACCATATTTTGTCTTCACAGTCCTGATTTCTCTCTCAAGGACAAAACGTTCTTCCTCCCGGCAGCGAATGCCGAGAGTTGTGCTTTCTTCAAACAGTGTTTCTATTATTCTGTCTTTCTCAGATGGCAAACAAAGAACGCGAAGAAGAAACAGTGGTCTGCCCTTCTTGGTAACCGCCGTGCAAAAACTCACTTCAAATGCGCCTTGCGCATGAAGTTTCTCAATAATAGTTTCAAAAAGAACAGGATTGATGTCATCCACAGAGGTTTCAACAACACACACCGTCTCTGTTTTCGCGCTGGCTTCACCGTACACAAAGGAAAGAACATTTGGCAATATCTTTTCACTCGCTCCGGCGCCAAATCCGCAGCCGAGGACGCGCATTAAAGGCGCCGCTCCAAAATTGTCAACAAGGCCTTTGAGTATCGCCATACCGGTGGGAGTGGTAATTTCAATCTGAGCATCGCGAAACAAGACCGGCATTCCCGTGCTCATTTCAAGTGTCGCCGGCGCAGCATTTGCAAGCCCGACAGGTGAAGCGTAAAGTTTCTCCACCCCCAGTAGACGCAACAGTATCACTGCGGACGCTATCTCCACAAGCGCATCGGTCTGTCCGACTTCGTGAAAATGCAAATTCCTTTTTATCTCGCCATGTGCCCTGCTTTCGGCTGCGGCAAGGATTTCATATATGCGCAGAATATCTTTCTTAATGTTTGAATCAAGCGCACTATTTGAAAATACAGTGCGTATGGCAGAATATGAAGCGCAATCCTCATGCCGCTCTGGAGTTACTATGAACCTGTAAGCCCTGAACGCATGCGAAGAAGCAGATGAACGCATTACGGAATGAAGCCGAATGGTATATGATGACGGGAATTTTACCTTTGAGAGTTCCCTGCGCAATGCAGACATTTCGCAGCAGGAGGCAAGCGCAGCAACAATCATGTCACCTGCGCAACCATTTCTTACATCAAGATAAGCAACTTTCATTTTCTCTCCGAAACGAAACATCTCATTTTTCTGCCTTGTACAACTGTGCAATTGCGTTGCGGATGACATCAACCGTGACGTTCTCGCTGATTTTCAATGCGATTATCTTGCCTTTGACCTCCTCAACTGTTCCGATCACCCCGCCTATCGTGATAACCTTATCCCCTCTTTTAAGACCATCAAGCATCTCACGCCGCTGCTTCTCCTTCCTTGAATTAGGAAGAATGAGCAAAAAATAAAAAATCCCGATGATTACGATAAACGGCAAAAGCGCCTGAAGCATTGCCACCCCACCCTGCCCTGGCTGTCCCATGTCAATCCTCCTGTTGCGAGTAACGGGATAAAAACTCTTTCTTGAATTGCACAAAAGTCCCTTCTGCGATACTCTGCCTTATCCTTCGCATAAGTTCGGCAAGAAAAAACAGATTATGGTAAGAATTAAGACGCATGCCAAGCGCTTCCTTTGCGCTGAATAGATGCCTGATGTACGCCCTGTGGTAATTCCTGCAAACAAAACATGTGCAGTCAGGATCCAGCGGACCAAAATCCTGCCTGTATCTTGCGCTCTTGATATTGAACTTCCCGCGCCAACTGAGTGTTGTTCCGTTTCTTGCAATATGGGTTGGCATGGCGCAGTCAAAAAGGTCCATCCCCAGACCCACCAATTCAATAATCTGGTCAGGCATGCCCAATCCCATAATATAACGAATTTTTCTATCAGGCATCAATTTAGAAAGCACTTCAATTGTCTCTGCAGTTTTTTCCCAGGGCTCGCCGATGCTTAATCCGCCTATGCCATATCCAGGAAATTCCATTTCCTCAAGTTTTTCAAGACACTCTGCGCGCAAATCAGGAAAAACGCCGCCCTGGATAATCGCCCATAACTGCTGATCCGGCTTTGAATGCGCGTTCTTGCAACGTAAAGCCCAATGAACTGTCTTCTTCACACTTTCGCGGATTTCAGCATAATTATCCCAGATTTTCGGGCAGTAATCAAGGCACATAATTATATCTGCCCCTATTTTCTCCTCAATTTCCACTACTTTTTCAGCCGTAAGATGGTGGCTGGAACCATCATGCTCATTTTTGAACGATACACCGTCATGTCTGACCTTCGCAGAACCCAAACTAAAAATCTGGAACCCGCCACTATCAGTTATAACAGGGCCATTCCAGTTCATAAAGTTATGGATGGAGCCGAATTTTTCAAAGATTTCTGTTCCTGGTTTAAGATAAAGATGGTAGGCATTTGCAATCAACATTGAATATCCCATGGCGGCAATATCCTCAAATGAGAGCGTCTTTACAGTGGCGTATGTGGCAACCGGCATAAAACATGGCGTCTGCACATTCCCATGCAATGTGGAAATCTCTCCAAGCCGCGCCCTACTCCCCATAACTTTTTTTATCACTCTTAACTCGCCCATATATGTTCAACCCAGAACTAATAAAATCCCATAAAAAATCTTTAGAATTCCATTCTGCGCTGCAACGGACTTTTAATGTCTTATAAATATTTTGCCAGCACCGCCCTGGTCTTCCCTTTCCCTTGATGGGACACAATAACATCTGCTTGTCTCTGACGGCCTCATGGTGCTACAATATTCAATCCTGGATTTTTGTTTAGTATCAGCGCGGGCTTTTTCGGTGTTCTGATGGCTAAAAAAACCCCGCACACATTAATATCAGTGCCATCCAATGATAGTACCTTGCAGATTGTGTCTCAATGAGCGGAAAGCAGCATTACCTTCTCTGTGAAAACAGCAAACTATCTTGCACCCGTAATTCCTTTCCTGATTCCTGCCCTGTTTTTTCTGAATAATCTTGCATATTTTCAGTAAGATTGATAAACTGAAATCAGCAGGCGACCATTGGAATGCGCCCATAATTATACATCAACTCCGAACAAAAGTGGAATAAATGAAAATGGCCGCCTAAAATGTTAGAATTAAGCGATTACATAAGGCAAGAGTTGTACCATTGTCAAAAAAGGTGCGCAAAAGGAATCGTCATACATCAATCTGTCTAAAAACCAGTTAGGCGAAACTGCAAGTTTGATAATTTGATAAAGAACAAAGAAAATAAAAATGGCTGAGAAGAAAGTGAGAGAGATAGAAACGAATGAAGGGAAATTAAGAAAACAAATACGCGATGTGCGAAAAAATGCAATAGAAGAATTCTATCAATACTTGAAAGAGCGCCCAGAACAAATAGAACTGCTAGAAAACCTGTCAGACGAACAATCTCAGTATATGGGCAAGAAGGGAGATTGTTTTCTTTTCATGCTGAAAACCAGTCCTTTAATAGCAAGAACCCTGCCTGAACTGGTGGAAAAAATCCAAACAGCAAACATGCTTTGGGGGCTCAAAATGGTAGAGAAACGGAGAGAAAAGAACATACGCTTAGATATCAATCAATACGATGGTTTCAAACGACCCAGGAAGATAAAAATAAGGACCCCATTGTTTGACCTATATGACGGCTGAACACGTTCGCAATTGAAAGAGAACGAAACTTTTCTCTTTCGAATTTTAGTAGAAAACGGTGTTATTAGGATGTAATGAGATCTACGGTGGTTCCACGGACAGTAAAATTTGAAAATAATTATGAACGACTCAAATTTTGACGAAACAGTCCGATTCGGCGCTGGAAAAATTAGAATATTGAGAAATTGCAGGCATTTTATTTTAAGGAAAAGGATTTTGCGCCCGTCTCTTTGGCAGGAATGATTGGAAATACATCAGGATTTTTAGTGGCTTTTTAGTGCTTCTGCTGGAACAAGCAATTCATCCGGGCTTAATGCAATGTATGGCGGCACATTGATAAATTCAACCGTACCTACATAAATCCCTCTAATCCTCCACGCTTTTCCGTCCTGCCCCTGAGGCACATCAACCACAATATAGCCAGATACATTGGGCTTGTTCTCATCCGTATAGAGTACCCTGCCATCAGAATCAGAAATTTCCTGGCGGATACTTGTTGCATACAGCGCCACCTTTTTTGTCCCATAAGGAACAAAAAAGTAATGCCATCTGTTCGTTGCCACGGGATAAGAATTGCTGGCGTCCATCGTCACCTTTGAGCCGGGTTCCCAGTCCACCAGCCCATTTGATTCAAACCTGTACATCCCTTTGCCGCTGGTTTTGAAACTGATTGCTACCGGCGATCCGCCAGAAGGCGTCTTTCCTTTTTCAAGCAGTTTCCCTTTGGAATCATACAGAACCCATTCAGCACCAGGGCTCAGGGTAATGCCAGGAAGGATGCCATCATCTTCAGCATAAAGGTAGAAAACTGTGGCGTTGCGATATCCGGGCCTTATCCTGTCCTTTTTCTCTATTCCTGCTGGAACAAGATTTTGCGAAAATTTTACACGGTTGATATTGAGAACAGGATTTTCCAGTACTCCGTCCCTATTCATTTCAACAATTTCTTCATGGGAAAAGTTTCCCTCTGTTTTCCACACACTCGGGTCCTCTGGAACTTTGATACGATAACGGCCTGGCAGATACATCCATATCCAGTCAGCTTCAAAAATTTTTGTGGTATTGCTTGCCTTCCACAAAAACTTCATCAGATCACCTATCTGAATACTCCCTTCTTCCCACCTGTAGAACCTATCAAGGTAAGATACATAAATTGTTAGTTCATCGAGCCGCGCAATTGCTGGTAAATCTGAAGTTTTCTGCCGCGCTTCTTCAAGCAGCGCGAAGAGCCGCCCAATGAAATCCCTGCTCCAGTATATCTTTGGTTCTTCATTTATGAGTTTGTAAAATTGCCTCATTTGAGATGGCGCTGCCAGGAAGCAATTTTTTACAAAATCTGAGATAACTTCTTCAACATCGGTATCAATATTCCAGGCAAGTTTATTGGCAATGTAATATGCAAGACCGTTTTGCGCCCAGCCACTAATCGCTTCTGTCTGGAATACTCTTAATCCGAGTTTATAATATTTCGGAAAAACCTCTTTCATATAAGAAATCCTTCCGCCTTTTGCTCCGGGCAATCCACAGTGCCATATTGGCAGATTCCAGTAATCATAAATACCAATGTATGGATTGTCCATTTTTTCTCGCCATCTCACTAATTGTTGTTCAATTGTATTTCCACTATAATTGAAGGCGGTTGTCGGAAGCACATATACCATTCTGTGAACCCTGATTGTCGGCGGTAATGAATGTTTGTTATATGAAAGTATCCCGATGTATTTATCCGGAAATTCCTTTTCAATGGTTTTTGCCACATCATTTGCAAGTGTTATAAGCAGGTCTGTTGGCGTTTGCTTCTGACATTGCTCGCACCTGCACCAGCCGTCCCCGTCCATTGGTTCAAGGGAAAAACTATCCAGGGCGGGATTTTTTCTGAAGTATTCCAGCACATACTCTGCCACAACCTTTCGCAAATCCGGGTTTGACAGGCACAACCAATAAGATGTTTCTCTTTCTTTTCCAGGCCCTGCATCAGGATTATATGCGTTATATTCTGGATGCTCCTTAAGAATCCCTCTGTTTCTGAGTTCAATCGCAATGTTCTGAATATTATGTGAATTCCATATCCATGGTGAAGCATGATTTCTATTCCTTCTGTTCCAGTCCCCTCCTCCCCATGGATCAGCGGCCTGGAGTACAAACATAAAATAGTCAGGCCTTTCCTCAACATTCACCCTGATTCTGATTGTCTCTTTTCTCGGTATAATCTCCCAGTTTTTCCCGGGTAAATACCACCTGCATCCCAACCTTGAAAGCAAATCATAGATAGCATGACTCGCACCATATTCTGATGCACCTATACACAGTATGTTTTTATTGGTTGTGCGAAGGATATAGTGCTGACGGTCCTCAACCCTTGTGAAAGGCAGAATTTTAGTCAAGCCAGTTTCGGGAAAATCTGTCGCCCTCCCAATTACTATTCCGCGGAGTGCCTTTGAAGACCGCACAATCCTGAAATCTGCACCGGTCATTGCATTCAGACATCTGACAAGTTCACCCGCTGCTTCTTTAATCGGTACAGCAGGCGTTTCAGGTATGATGACATCAACAAGAGCCCTGCCATTTCTCGCTATATAAACAACAGGTGCTTCTGCAGAAAGATTCTTATGGCATCTTTCAATAGGTGGCTGGGTTGCTGCAAATAGACAAACCGAAGACAGAAAAATAATTATTCCACTCGTTATTTTTTGACACATACACATAATGGTCTTAGTAATTATTTAGTGAACCTCGTCTCGTTTATTCAATGGTTCTGTCCAATTTTTTCTGTAAATTGTCCCTTGTTAAGTAGCCTTTGCCAGTGCCGTTTGTTTTTCAATGACACTCTCATCCGGTACCTGAAAATGTAACTCCACCACACGCGTCTTGATCGTCCTCGGTTTATATCCGTTCCGGTACCCGGTCCCCTCACCACGTTCGTATGTCTCTGCCCCAGGATACTGCGTTATCTCTGCTTCTATTATCTCCTGACACACGCTCTCTACCAGTTGCCTTAATCCTTCAGAATCCTCCAAATTATTTTGGAAAAAAACTTAACTGTCTTTTGATAATTTTGACTTTTCTTTTCAAATCCCGCGTTGTAATAAAGTATTCGTGGGCCTCTGGGTGATATCCAAATTTGTACCTTTGAATAATCTCTATTTCTTTTTCTGTTATTTCAAGTTCTCTTTCAAGTATTTTTTTGATTTTTTTCTTATTTTCTTCCCTTCGTTCAATCAACTGGCAAAATTCAATAATGTGTTCTGTGCTTTCAATCAAAAAACCAATGTGAACGGCAAGATTAAGTTCTCTTGTAATTGAAGGAGAAAACTGTTTTTTTTCTGCTGACTCAAGCTGATTGATTCCTCTTTTCCATATTTCAAGCATAGTGTTCAGCGAATAAATTATATCCTCAGGAATAAAAGGAGGCGAGCATGCCCATGATAAATTTGCACTCTGTTTAAGGTAAAAATTTTTATCCCTTGGCAACGGTTGCCATGAAGGAATTATAAAATTTTTTGATTTTTTCAAACAAAATGGATATATTGTGGCATAATTGATTGGTCCATAATACAAAAATGGGATACTGAAAGGATAATGTTTCCATGCTCGTGAAAAATATTTCCATGCATTGATGACTGCAGAACTATTTTTACCATAATACTCTCTTGCAACGTGTGTTATTGCAGAATTCTTTGAAATCTTTCTATTCGACAAGAGTCCTGCAATTTTACTCATTGGCGATATTTCTCCTCCAAAGATCCAGGACCCAAGATAACCATCAAGATTCATTTTTTTCATTCTATTAATCTTTTCAGCCAGCAAATACGGAACAGGAATATGTGGAACAGTCACGAGTTCATGTGTTGTACTGATTTGTATTTTTGCCATCACCCTGATATTTTTTTCTTTTGCCGCAGCATATTGTTTTTTAAATCTTTGGGATGGTCCAGTGTAGGAAAAACTGTATTCATCAACAATAAATTTTTTGTTTCTTAATTTTTTATATCCGCCCCTTTCCCAATCACACATTAAAATGATTCCTTCTGGAAGGGATTGAATTAATTTTTTCTGTGGGTCAGGTTCAATAATATTCCAGCTCCAGCTCCACGCAATAACATCTGCATTCTTATTAACTGATTTAATTCCCTGATAAATTGTGGTAATTATTTCAGCAACAACATCAGACGGATTTCTTTCTCTACACCTTTCGCAGACAAAATTATTCTGAGACCAACCCATTGTATAAGCATGTTTATCCAATTTCCACTTCGGGTGGTGTGAGTAGCAGTGTGTATGAAATTCACTTGCTGTAATCATAAATACCCCTGCCAGTCCTGGTGCCTTTTTGAAAAGATTCCTGCTTGATTCATATAAGTAATCTTTAACCCTGTTTGTGCTTGAACACAAAGCATAGTAAGGTCCATCCAGGAGGCCAGCGTGTTTAAAATTAAATGGCTGACCCTTTACGTCAGGATTGTTTTTCCAGAAAATATCAGTGTCTTTAAATCCCCTTGGCTCGCAAAAATAAAGGAATACCCCGACATCGTATTTTGCTGCCTTATCAATGATTTTATTAAGTGCCTCTATCTGTTCTTTTTCTATTTTTCCAAACTCGGAAAATTGTTTACATGACACAATATCGCGTAAAATACAATGTAACCATATTCCGTTAAATCCCTGCTCTTTTAATGCTTCCAGATACCATTCAGGATGTGTCTTGACTGCATCCTCAATATCTCTGTAATAAAAGTTAGAGTAGGGCGAGCGCAGAATTCTTATTTTTAATTGTTTCACTTTTCAGCCAGGATCTTTTTAAGATTTTCAATGATATGTCTTTTTGCTTCATTTCCATAATCTTCTGTTGCATGTTTCGCTGTCTGCGTGTACCATTTTTTATCCGAAAATTTTTTCATATTTACTGCCTCAGGGCAAAGAACCATCATCAAGGATGTTTCAAGTTTTCCTGCGTGGTCTATTGGAAATTTTTTCTGAATTTCCTCACTCATGAATGGATGAACTTTTATCCAGCTAAATGGGTCTTTTCCTTTTTTCTGTTGTTGATAGTAGTTTCTTGCCGAAGTGCCCCACCATCCCTCGCCAAGATTCTTCTCAAGGAAGTCAAATATTGCCTGCCTTGCTGCGAGTTTAAATGCAAGATCTGTTGGCATCCCTGAAGCAAAATTTTCACTCTGATGATGAATAATCACATGGATATTTCTAAAGCCGATTCTCAACAATCCTTTGAAAAGTTCGATTGCAAATTTAAAAACTGTTCCTGATGAAATATGGATTGTTCCATTTTCTTCAGGCGGCTCAACAGCATAACTGGCTGAACCATAGAAAAATGCAGGTAAAACTATGACATCCATTTGTTTTTCTATTTCTTCCATTAGCTTTGTTATCAACACAGTATCTACTCCAGGTCCGAGATGTTCTCCATGATATTCAATGACTCCAGCAGGAAGCACTACTGGCAATGATTTTTTGATGGCATTACGTATTGAATCAGGTGTCATCATTTCATATCTCATTTTAACCCCCGATCTCAATGATTTTTGTCATTTCACTGGAAAGCATTTCTGCACCGAATTTTTTTATTACAACTCCATTTTCCCATCGTAAACCAAAGTCATCAGAGTATAAAAATGTATCAACCTGAAATGTCATATTTTCTTCAAGGTTATAGTTTGAATGTAATTCCATCCATGGTTTTTCAACCTCCATCATCCCGAGACCATGACACGGACCATACAGTGCATTTTCCTTTACGCCGATTTTTTCTGCATATTCAAAAAACTTTTTTGTAACATCATTCGCCACAACACCTGGTTTCATCCATTCTATTGTTTTATAATGAAGGTCAAGACCTGCCTGTACAAGTTTTTTTACATTTGATGGCATTTTTCCAATGCAAACAGGCCTTCCAACACTTGAGGAATAACCTGATACCCTCGCTCCAATATTCAACTGAATCAATTGTCCCTTTTTCAATATTGAATGCCCTGGCCTACCAATAGCATGGGTTGAGTTTTTTCCTGCAAGAACATACTGGGGATGCCCTTCATATTCAGCACCTTCCATATAAAGTTCTTTTTGAATAATTCCAACAACCTGTAATTCTGTCATACCTGGTTTTATCTGTTCAATTGTTTTCTTTAATGCGACCTCTGATATTCTGAATGCATCATTCAGAATTTTCAGTTCAATGGCACTTTTGATAATCCTCATATCTGTTATGATGTCGTCTGCCTTCACAAATTTTGCATATGGTGCTGCCTTTTTTAAACTTTTAAATATGCAGACAGGAAATATCTGATTACTTGCAATGCCAATTCTGTTTATTTCTTTTAATTTCATACTGTGAAAAATTGATTCAAAAGTATCAAGTTTCATTCCAGGGTACTCTGGTTCAGCACTTTCTCTGAATTCAATCATTTTAAAAATATTTTTTATCCTGCTTGTATCCCTTGCAAATGTTTCACTCTCTGGACCAATTAAAAGAGCAGGTTCGCCTTCAGCAGGAATCAAAATCCCTGCTGATTCAAAAATTGGCCAGTAATCAGAAAAATATCTTACATTTGCAAAATCTGCTTCATTTGAATAGGCAATGAGAATATCAAGGTTTTTCTGCCGAATTGCATTTCTTGCAATCTCCCATCTTTTCTCAAACTCACTATCTGGAATTTCATATTTTTTCATCTTCTCTCCATTTTAATATTTAATGTTCCAAACATTGAAATATTGTGAAATGAACCAAAAACGACCTGCCATGAAGATGCTTCATATGCCCAGTTATTTTTGTTGTCAACAAAATAGTAATAATTCCTGCAAAAATTAACAAGCCACTGTGATCCGGGAGTAAAATTTATTGAAGTAAAAGGTATTTTGATTTCTGCTGTCCAGAATTCGTTTTCAATGGATGTAGAATATTCTATTCCAGTGGCATTCCACTTAATTACTTCCATTGTGAATTTTTTAATATCAGGAACATAAAGGTCTGTAAATACATTACCAGGACCAATTAAAAACTGATAACACTGAATTCCATCAGGTGAGAAAAACAATTCACAACTTTCTGAATCCCATATTGGACCATCCCGTATTCCTTCCTTTTGATATTTTTTGATTTTTCTTTCTGGAAGGAAAGCCATAATTCCAATGTAAAAATCTTTCCCATCGTGCAAAAGTAAAAATTTCGTCTGTGCAAGGCAGTTGTTATTATAAAGGTCAGCAAAATTATCAGCAATTGATGCATTCTGCCAGCATGGTTCGTTTAATTTTCCATCAATCACAGGAGTGGTTTTTGTTTCAACAACAGTGATGTTTTTGTTTTTTTCTGTTTTCTTCAAGCCAGAAGAATATCTTTTACTTGCAAGTTCAAAAGGAAGAAATCCTTTCAAAACTTTTTCAACCCTTGTATGATATGGTTCATTGCCCCTTGTTAATTTTTCTGCTTCTTTGAGATAACCCATTACCTGATTTACAAACTCCCCTGTATATGTTTTGTTCCAGCATGTTTCCCAGTCCCATGTATTTTTTTCTTTTGTCGCTGGATTTAAAAAAGCATACTCCATTGATTCATAAAACTTTCTGATTAATTGTTCAGCAGGACCAAAAAATTTGTAATAGTCATCCAGAATTTCATCAACATTCTGATTAGAATTCCAGAGAAGTTTGAATCCAGCATAGACATTAATCTGGTCCATCATCCAGTTCTGCCAGTATTTTGTTAAAACCCCTGTATCATCCTTGTTACAGAGTTCAATCACATGCCCCTTTACCCTCCCCTGTTCAAGCAAATAGATTTCTGAAAGAAGATGTGGATAAATTGCTGATGCTCCATAAACTCCTGGTTGCCATCGATATAACCAGTAATCCCAGACATAAAGGTTTTGAACCTTTTTGTTCCATGCGACAATTTCATCAACGTATTTTTTCTTAAAATCATCAGCCCATGGATTTCTTAAATGTTCAGGCACACAGAATGTTACTGCAACATTTGGCTGAAAATAAACATCTTCAGGTGGAATTCGATATCCATTATAAGCGCAGCATGAAATAAATCTGTCAGGATGTGTTTTCCTTATTTCTTCAGCAATCTTGTTCACAAATAACCAGATGGCATAACTGTATTTTTTTCCTTCCACCTCACTCTGTTTCACCGTACGCTGACAGTTTTCACACTGGCAGTAATATTTTTCATTACTATCTCCTGGCATCACTGTGAAATACTTGAGGTCAGGTTGACTGTTAAATTTTTCTCTTGCTTCTTCTATTACCTTGTCGATAACTTCAGAACTTGTATAGCAGAGATGACCTTTTTTATGGTCATCGTCCTGTGGCTCATTTAACCTTTCTCCATTTAATTGCAAAGCAAACCACTCAGGATGTTGCTTACCATATTTCTCGTTCCAATCTGTAAACGAATGCATTCCAAATGGATTTCCTGATACTCCACCCAGTCGCATTCTTCTCCACCATTTCCATGCATCTTCAACTGTTATGCCTTCTGGTATTCCATAAAAAACATAACGGGTTTCATACGAAGGTGAACCCTGCAGGTTTACTGAATTTACTATGATATTTTTGTGTTCAGGAACAAACCGTCCATCATTGCCTGGCCAGTACCATCTTACACCAACAAATCTCTCAAGGAATTCATAGGTGGCATAAAGTGTTCCGAATGGAACCAAATTTTTTCCCAGAGGATGGATATTAAGATTGTTATCTCCACCTGAAATAATCAAGCAATTTCCTGCTCTTTTTATTACCCAGGTATCAGGTGGTAAAATATCAGGAGATAAACCAAGGTTTTTTGAAAGTTTTGTTTCTCCGATGTGTATTGCTGGAACCTCTGTTTCTTTTTCATCTGTAACTATTTTTAACGTTGTTCCTGTGCTTAATTTAATGTGTTCATTTAATTCTTCAACTGCATATTTCACTGTTGGTGTAGGATCTGGTGAAATCACAATTACAGCAATTGCTTTACCATCCTTCACAATTTCCAGCGGACTATTATCTACGGCAGAGGGAAAAAAAAAGAAATACTTTTTTCTGTCTTGTTTTCTGATTCCTTTTTGATACCTGTTTCAGCGATCACGCACTCATCAATTAGAAACACAGCTGGTTGCTGAGAATTATTCACATAAATTTGAAAATTTGCAGCATTCACATTTTCTTGTGCGGGTATTTCAGTTGTAAATGATACATCTGTCCATTCGGAACCTGAAATTTTGATTTCCTCTGTTTTTCCAAAAAGATATGTGTATTTTTTTTCTTTTTCATCAAGGTTGTAAAACCTCACCTGAATGAATGGATTTTCATTACCTGAAAGCCGTTTGATTTTTGCCCTGAAACAAACATTTTTACCCTTGAACAATTGAAAATTTTCCCTTATCAAATAAAAAGTCAGAGAAACAACTTTTGTCTTTGTTTTACTGCAATCAATTTTCATTGATGGTGGATTTTTGTAAAAAATCCCTGTTTCCACACTTACTGAGCCATCATTGAATCCAGAACTTACAAGAGGCCATGATTTTGTTAAAAAAAATGGTTTGAAGTCAATCTGTCTCGGTTGCGAGTGTAAAAGAAAAGGAAAAACAATTAATATTGTACCTGCTGTGAAAATTTTTCTCATTGTCAATCTCCGCAGTTAATTTAATGTTTAATATCCCCAGCCCCAGAGATAACTTGTAATGATTGATGGATATGCTGGGGTCTGATATGGTGCACAAAGAGTACTGTAGTTCATTGCCTCAACATGTCCATCAGCAAAAGCCACATTCGCCATATTATTATGTCTCAAATCAACCTTTGATGTGGTCGTTTGCAGTTTGGATGGATCAACATCAAAGTTCCTCAGGTTTACCCTGTCAAAACTATCGACAAACACAAGTGTGGCATCAGGTCTTTTGATCTGCGATTCCTTTTTCATTCCAGTTCTGTATTTATCTGAAGGTAAAGAATAGCCAAGTCCGACTGTATCGCGACCACCAATACCATACATATTCATTCCATAGGAAACATTCATAACATTGCTAACTCCAGGGATATAGTACTTAGCAACCGATGGACAGACAAAAATGCTTCCCTTATTATCAACGTACATATAAAGATTATTAGGTGGATTGAACCATGTGTGATACTTTGTGTTTGAATAGGGAATAATTAGATGTACCCATGTTGTTCTCTGATAATACCCCCACACAAGGTTGGGGTCACACACAGGCAGGTAACCTGAATAATCATCAACATACAGTCGCCAGCACAGCATCAATTGTTTCATGTTCGCAGCACATACTGCCTGTCTTGCTTTTTCCATTGCTTTGCTCAATGCAGGAAGCAACATCGCTGCAAGTATTGCTATGATGGCAATCACCACAAGAAGTTCAATCAATGTAAATCCTGCTCTTTTTGTTTTCATATTTACCTCCTACTTTGTGATTCTTCAACAGCATTCACAACAGATTCCTTCCTCCTGATACCGCAGGAGTCCCGAACAATAAGTTTTGTTGGTACCATCACCTCCCTTGCTTCAGAAGTGTTTTTATTTCTAATTCTTTCAATCAATATTCTTGCTGCAACTTTGCCCATTTCATTTGCACCCTGCTCCACAGTTGTCAGTGGCACTTCAAAAAACTTTCCAATATCAAGGTTTCCATAGCCAGCAAGCGCTACTTCGTCCGGTACAGTGATTTTTAAATCTTTCAGTGCCTTATATGCTCCTGCTGCAACTTCATCATTGCATGCAAATACTGCAGTCGCACGAGCCCCATTAAGAAAAAACTTTTTTGTTTCAAAATAACCTTCCTCAAAATGCCAGTCAGTGTATCTGATTAGTTCCTTCCTTATTTTTATTCCATATGCTTTCAATGCATCCATATAACCATTACATCTAAATTCTGCACTTGAATCACCTTCAGGTCCTGCAAGATGCAAAATGTTTTTGTGCCCAAGTTCAATCAGATGCTCTGTAACCATGAAACCACCTTTTCTATCATCTGAAGCAACAAAATCTGTTCTTGCACCGATCACAGCAACATCAATGCAAACAACAGGGATCCTCTGCCTTATTTTTTCTATTAAATCAAGATTTGATGATGAGTATTTTCCTGCAATCAAAACGAGTCCTGATACACTGTATTTTAATACATTGTTCAAACAATTCCTTTCTTCCTGAAAATCCTCATTTATTGAACGAAGAAGCACACTGAAACTATTTTTTGCAAGGGTACTTTCAAGACCTGAAATAATCTGATAATAAAAGGAATGTCTGAGATTTGGAACAACCAGCATAACAAATTTCTGACTCGACTCATTCAGTGTTTCTTTAAAATATGAACCAGAAACAAAAGTACCCCTTCCTGGTATTCTGTATAATTTCTTCTCACCAATCATTTCAACGATTGCCTGACGAACTGTCATACGACTGACTCCGAATTCCCGGGCGAGATTTTCCTCAGAAGGAATCCTTTCGTCAGGTTTGTAAATAGATAATTCTATCCTTGCCAGAATTTTCTCTTTTACCTGTGCAGGTAAAGACAGGGGACTATTAAAATCAATTTTCATATTTTGTCTTGTTATACAGTGTCTAATAATGTATACCGCAAAATTTGAAAACTGTCAAGAGTTGAATAAAACTTGTGGTTTAAGGTAAGTATTGGTTACAAATATCTCTTGAGAAGGATTACAGATCGTAGCATTCCTATCAAGCCAATCAATATCACTATAAAAAGAGTGATTCTATTGAATTTTTCTTCTGTTAAGACATTTTTGATTTTTATTCCAACAACTGTTCCTGCTATTGCTGGTATCAAACCAATAAATGCAATTTTTAAATTTTCATAATTGAAAAGACCATTTAAGAAATACAGGGTATTTGCATAGATGCCATTAAATAAAAAACAGATCAACAGTGTCGCTCTGAATACGTCCCTGGTCAATCCAAATGACATCATCAAAAAAATCAATGGTGGTCCACCCATTGCTGCTGAACCTGAAAGAATCCCACTGAAAATGCCTGCAATAAGCAATGTAGGTTTGGTATCCCTGATTTCTGGCTTAAAACCAGAAAGAAAAAATATTCCAAGGACAAAGATCGCAAATGAAACAAAAAATCGTATCACATCCTGATTTATATTTTTTAATAAAAATACGAATTGCCTCAGTAGTGTCCAATAAAAATTTTGTCATTTAGAATAAGCACAACTGGTAGCAAGGGTCCCGTAATCGTCCCACCTTTTTTAGACTCAGATTTAGCAAGTCAATAATATCCGCCCTTTTAAACAAACACTCTTTGATTACCCTGGTTAGATACAACAGAGAGTGTTTATATTTAGTCTGGTATTTGATGTAAGCCAGAAGCAGATAATAAATCATAGCCGTCCAAATCTGAGTTAATACCGCATTTTTAGAAGTCCCCAGAAAAGTTT
>Ga0315298_1001922_pt1 | contig 36835 bp, 26 predicted proteins | sample WHS_1_MG_FD_203077 | JGI IMG/M metagenome (GOLD analysis project Ga0315298, IMG submission 203077) | Extremophilic microbial mat communities from Washburn Hot Springs, YNP, Wyoming, USA - WHS_1_MG | ecosystem: Environmental > Aquatic > Thermal springs > Hot (42-90C) | place: USA: Wyoming...
TCATACTCGTCTTTTATTCTTATAGTTGCCTTTTCCTTTTCCACATAATGCCGGCAATGAATAATTCATCTACCAGATATGTGGCAAATATTCAAATAACAATCAGACTAAAATTTGTACCATTTATGATTAATCAAGATCAAATTGCAAGAAAATATTTTTACTTTTTTTCTGATCAAGCCGGACGAGATAGAACTTTGTATAGCTCGATGGATTAAATAGACAGGTTAGCATGGGTGTTAAGGATGCGCGCTCCGCGCCCATCAGTTCGCATCAATGTTTTTGTTCGGCATGACACGAACCTACATAGCCAGGCCCATGATTTACACCTTTAATATGGTTTAACTGCATACTATACCGTTCACGCAAATGCAAGCCGATTTTTAAAGACCTTGCATTCAGGCAAAGGTACTATGCTTGCTCCCAATGATTAATGAGTTAAACTGCTACCCAACAAAAAGATACATGATTAGAAGTAAACAGCTATGACATTAAGTAATGTTTCATTATTTGTGATTATTTTTGAGCGGTTGTGTAATTCATTTAAACCCGAATCGTTACGATGTTTTAATGTTTTGCAAATCCGGTGAATTATTGCATTCAAATCCTGGATGAAAATAGAAAAAAAGTACATGACTTGCGTTTATTGGATAAATGCGCTTCACCGTATCCGAAAGCTGGATGGCCAGTTCAGCGCCGTCCGTGGGACGGGGTTAACCCCGACTCTCAAAGAATGCCCTGTAATTCGGTCGGGGTGTAGCCCAACCCTCCATAAGATTGTCAGAAATTTGATCTTGGTCTAACCCGGTCCTCTAAAAATTAACTTTGAAATATTTCTCAATAAAAATTCAATCTTAATGATTTGGGTTATGAATTGTGGCAGAATTTATTGCTTGCCATTGCGAGAAGTATTGCATGTAATAAAATAAATGAGAATTCGTGAAAAAGTTAGCAGGACAGTATTTAATCTAGTGCTCGTTATATTATTTGCTGGTTGCGTCAAATTCCAAAGGGCATCGTTAAATCCTTCGCAGTTATATAACGAGTATAACGCAAGGCGCCTTGAATCTATTGAACTGAAAAAGTTTATTGAAGAAAAAACTGGTAAAATAATTACTAACTGGCCGCCGCAGGTATGGGATTTTGAATTACTTGCCCTAGCCGGATTATACTTTAATCCGAGCCTTGAATCTGCGCGTGCTTCAGGCAAGGTTGCCGAAAGCGCAATTATCTCGGCAGGCGCACGCCCTAATCCAGGCATAGCCCCTGTGGGTGGAATTAATCAGACTGCGCTTGGTCAGGCAGGTATCAATCCATGGATTCCAGCGGTAACACTCAATTTTCCCATCGAGACCGCAAACAAACGCGCATACAGAATCGCAGTCGCAAGCAACAAAACCGAAGTCGCAAAGTTAAACATAGTCTTAACCTCGTGGCAAATACGGTCAAATATTCGCTCGGCTTACATTGAGTTGCTGGCAAACTCTGCCCGCAGCAACGTGTTACATAAGCAGTTGCAAATACTGAATAAAGTCAAGGATGCTATGGAAGCTCAATTGGCAGGTGGCGAAATTAAAGCCACAGAAATCACGCCCGTAACATTTTCAATTGCAAACACCGAAATTGAACTCGGCAGCACAATTCGCGACCTTAATTCGGCATTATCTCAACTTGCTTCGGCAATCGGAGTCCCGGTCAACGCGATAAGGCGGGCTAATTTAAACCTGAATTTAGATGTCAACACAAATTTGTTTTCCCGCTTTTCTAAAACTAATATGATTGAGTTTTCCCTGAAAACCCGTGCTGACATCCTTGCTGCATTGTATGAATACGAAACCGCGCAATCGGCGTTGCAACTTGAAATTGCAAAACAATATCCAGATATTAATCTGAGTCCTGGTTATCAGTGGGACCAGGGCGAACACAAATGGACTCTCGGCATCACATTTGACCTGCCAGTATTCAACCGCAATCAGGGTCCGATTGCCGAAGCGCTCGCAAACCGGAACCTTGCCGCTGCAAAATTTAATGAACTTCAGATAAATGTAGTTTCGGCAATGGAATCGGCGATTGTGGAGGCCAGATCCGCATTGGAGCAGATTAATCGGTTTTCATCGGTACAGGAAGCTCAGAAAAAACACCTCAGCAATCTGGAGGCTCAGCTAAAATTCGGCGTTATTGATTTGCTCACCATCGAACAGGCAAAGGCGGAGTTTTTAGCCATTGAAAAACAACTTGTTGAAGCATATATAAGTTGGGTAACGGCTCTGGGAAAAATAGAGAACGCTTTCCTTTTGCCTTTGGAAAAATTTATTCCTGCTGAATAAATGTGTTATGAAAAAGCTTTTTATATTTTTAATTGCAGTTATAGCGGTCGGACTTGTTGGATACGGATTATTATTTCTTTATCAGAATACAAGTGTAAAAAGAAAAGCTGAAGGAGCTGGCGAAAAACCTGTTCAATCCTGTCAATTCACTATGACCAATCAGGCGGGTCAGCCATTTATCAAACTTGACTCAACTTCACAAAAACAATTTGGAATCAGAACAGAGCCGCTCCGTTGTGTTGTGTGGACGAATGAATTGCAGACGTTTGCGACAATAATTGACCTTTCGCCGCTTGCATCGGTCCTGACAGAACTTAACACCGCAATGATTAATCTTGACCTTTCAAAGCGTGAATATGAACGGGTCAAAAATCTTTACGAGTCAGGAAAAAACGCCCCGTACAAAAATGTGGAGGTCGCGCTCGCCGAACTTCAAAAAAATCAGGAATTAATAAAAGGAATCAAAAACAAACTTGCCATTCAGTGGGGAGAAAAAATCGCCGATATCCACAGCCTTGAATCCTTTACAAAACAGATCGCTGAGGGCAAAAAGTCGATTGCGCGCGTGACGCTTCTGCCTGGTCAAAGGCTTCTATCGGTACCGCCGACGGCAACATTATCATTTGTAGGCGAGCCGGGAAAAGGCATTCTTGCAAAGTTTTTTGCAATCCCATCGTTTGTTGAAACAGGCGAGTTTTCACAATCGTTTCTCTACGAAATAGACGGGACGAACCTGCCTGCTGGATTAAAGTTGGAAGCGCGTCTGACCGCGCCGGAGCTTGTAGTCTCTGGGATTTTTATTCCCGGCAGCGCTGTAGTGCGGGCGCTCGGCATGACTTGGGCATACAAAAGCACCGGGGATGGTGAATTTCAAAGGTTTCCCGTCACAGAAGCAATCTACATAAACGGCGGTTTTATTGTTACTAACGGATATATCTGGAAAGAAAACGATTCGGTGGTTTGCAATGGGGCGCAAATGCTCCTTTCGGAAGAATTAAAGTCTCAAATAAAACTTGTTGAGTAAAGACCCAGAAAGGCCCGATTTTTCACCTATATGTTAAAATTTATTTTACAACAATCTCTTAAACACAAATGGGTGGTAGTCGCTCTTGCGGTACTGGTGATTGTGTACGGTCTTTACAGAACATTCAGGGTCAAACTTGATGTTTTCCCGGAATTTGCCCCGCCGCAAGTTGTTATTCAAACCGAAGCCCCGGGACTTTCGCCTGTGGAAGTTGAACAACTGGTGACAATCCCTGTTGAGACCGCTCTTGGCGGCTTACCGGATATGGAGTCGCTCCGCTCCCAATCTATTCAGGGACTTTCGTATGTGACGGTTGTATTTCAGGAAAAAGCGGATTTATTTCGAGCACGTCAGATGGTAGCCGAGCGCCTCGTAGAAGCCAGCGTCAGGTTGCCTCAAGGCGTAAAGGCACCAAGGATGGGTCCGATTATCGGTTCTACCTGTTCAATCCTTTCTATCGGTCTGACTTCCGGAAAACGGTCATTAATGGAATTGCGAACTTACGCCGATTGGACTTTGAGACCGTACCTGATGAGCATTCCGGGCGTCGCAAAAGTGGATGTTTTCGGCGGCGAAGTCCAGCAACTTCAAATCAGAATAAAACCCGACCGCCTCTTGAAATACAACCTGACCGTAAGCGATGTTATAAACGCTGCGCGGCAGGGAACTGTGATTCGCGGCGCCGGCTTTATTGAAGACAAGAATCAACGTCTTGTTATCAGCGCCGAGGGACAGGCAGCAAGCCCTGAACAGATGGCCGTCATCCCGATTGTTTTGTCAGACGGCAGCCGCTTGTTGTTGAAAGACATTGCCGATGTCCAATGGGGATACGAACCTAAATTCGGCGACGCCCTGATAAACGGAGAACAAGGCGTGATTTTGCTCGTTTCAAGCCAGCTCGGAGCAAACACACTAGAAGTAACAGCAAGAGTTGAAGATGCGTTAATGGCAATCGCGCCGGAAATTTCAGCAATGGGTATAAACATTAATCCCAAACTTTTTAGACCGGCAAAATTCATTGAGTTTGCCCTGGACGGAATTCGGCATTCGTTGCTGTTATCTGCCGCGCTTGTGGCTGTTGTGTTGTTCTTATTTTTGTTGCGGGTCAGAACAGCGTTGATTTCATTCGTTGCCATTCCGTTGTCATTGCTGGCAGCGGTAATTGTGCTTGACTGGTTTGGCGCCACAATCAACACATTTACTCTGGGCGGTTTCGCAATCGCAATCGGCGTTGTTGTTGACGACGCGATAATTGACCTTGAAAACATAATCAGGCGATTGCGGGAGAATCAGAATTCAAAGAACCCCAGACCTGCCTTTGATGTCATTGTTGACGCGTCGCTGGAAGTCAGGCATGCCATCGTTTTTGCGACCTTTATTGTCGGTATTGTTTTCCTTCCGGTGCTGGCGATGGGCGGAGTTCAGGGCAGACTTTTTGCCCCTTTGGGCGTTGCCTTCATTCTCGCAACAATGGCTTCGCTCCTGGTGGCGTTGACTGTAACGCCTGCGCTCTCCCTGCTGTTATTACGAAATTCCAGAACACTCGCCGAGCCGTTTTATATCCGTATCGTAAAAAATCTGCACAGGAAAATCCTGACAGCATCAATTCCGCACCGCTGGTTGATAGCGTTCCTGATTCTGCTTATCACCGCCGGCGCGCTTTTGACCACTAAATTTTTTGGTGGTGAGTTTTTACCAGAGTTTCGCGAGGGACACTATTTTGTTCATATGTCTGCGGTGCCGGGTACCTCCCTTGAAGAGACGTTGCGTCTGGGAAAGCTCGTCACAGATGAATTGAAAAAAATTCCCAAAGTCGCGCAAGTCTCGCAACAGGCAGGACGCGCTGAAATGGGCGAAGACCCTTTCGGACCGCACTACAGCGAAATCCACGTTGACCTTGAACCGTGCGAAGGCGAAGAAGAAGAGTTGATTGTTCAGAAAATGCGCGAAACCCTCACTAAATTTCCTGGCATAAGTTTCAAAATTATGCCGTTTCTAGTTGAACGTATGGGGGAGACCCTTTCGGGCGCAACTGCGGAATTTGTTGTAAAAATCTTCGGTGACGACCTTGATATAATTGAACAAAAGGTCAAACAGATTCAGAATGTAATATCTTCGGTTAAAGGCGCCGTTGACGTGCAAAGCGATATCAGCCCGTCGGTCCCTATCCTCCTTATTAAACTGAAGCCTGATAAGCTAAGTTACTGGAACTTCACGCCCGGCGAGGTCCTGGGAGTCATTGGTTCCTGCCTTGAAGGCGAAGAGGTTGGGCAGATCCACCAACAAACCCGCATCATTGATGTTACCGTGATTTTAAACGAATCAGACCGCAGTAATCTTGAGACAATAAAAAATCTCCCGTTAAGAAATCGTAACGGTGTTATTGTTCCTCTGGCTGAACTTGCAGAAATAAAACAGGCTTCCAGCCGGCACGCAATCAGCCACGAAGGCGCAAGACGGTTTGTTCAGGTAACCTGCAACGTGCAGGGGCGCGATATCGTGTCCTTTTCAAAAGAGGCGAAGGAAAAAATCCTGGAATCTGTGGTTATGCCAGATGGCGCGCATATCACTTTTGCCGGAACGGCAAAAGCCCGCGCTGAAACGCAACAGGAGTTGCTGGTCAACTCCGCAATCGCAGGCGGGATTATAATGTTGTTGCTCGGAGTGGTGTTCAAAAATTTTAGAAACCTTGCGCTCGTGCTTCTGAATTTGCCGTTTGCGCTGGTCGGCGGTGTTCTTGCAATCTTTGCCACAGGCGGTGTTATCTCTATTGGCACACTTGTCGGATTCGTTACTCTTTTTGGGCTCTCAACCCGTAACTCAATCATGTTGATGTCGCACCTTGAACATCTGATTAAAAAAGAAGACGCCAGCTTGACCCCTGAAACCGTTGTCAGAGCCGCGACCGAAAGACTCGTGCCGGTAACTATGACGGCGCTCGTTACTGCTCTCGGTTTGCTACCGCTTGCTCTCGGATCAGGTGAGGCTGGAAGAGAAATTGAAGGTCCGATGGCCATCGTCATTCTCGGCGGTCTGATTACTTCAACCATCTTAACCCTTGTGGTGCTTCCGGTTTTTGCCAGTCACTTTGCGAAATTTGGTGAATAATTCCAAAATTCTGATTATTGTTAACTCCACAAATTCGCCGTTTGTACTGGAGGGCCTTATTTAAGACCGTTTGATAAAGTATCGAATTTACCGATCCCTAATTAGACCCGGGGAGTCCTATCCTTCAGATAATAGTTTATAATTTGTCATTTCTGGGACTTTTTTTTAACTTCAAATTCCTGGATATTGGGTCATAATTTTTGCCATGGCTAGACAAATTCCAATAATTTTAGTCGACTCAATCTCAGCGCCGCCTGTAAAGTGGAAACACCTAATCAATAACGTCCTAATTTCACAAAGCCAAATCCAAAATCGCATCAGATCTCTTGCAAATGAAATTGAGTCTGATTTCAAACCAGATGAAATTGTTGTGATCCCAATATTAAAAGGGACGATCCTGTTTGCGGCTGACTTGTGCAGAAATATACATTTGCCCGTCCGCATTGAATTCGTCACTGTCTCAAGTTACCAGGGAACCACTACCCCGGGTCCGGTTAATATTCTTAACCTCCCAAACATCGAAATTCATAATAAAAATGTCCTCGTCGTGGATGATATTCTGGATACGGGTCAAACAATGAAAAAAATAACAAAACTGTTACACGACTTAAAACCAGCCAAATTAAAAACATGCGTTCTTTTACAAAAAGATAAAACTCAGCAATATCTTCCTGCCGACTATACTGGATTTATTATCGCTGATATTTTCGTTGTAGGCTATGGACTGGACCATCAAGAACTTTTAAGAAACTTACCATTTATTGCCACTCTAAATGATCCATCAAACAAGTAATGAGCCACAAAACCTCTTTATTCATCTGCAACTGGATTGTTTAAAAACTGTTAAGTCTCTACCCGATTCCTGTTAACCTGAATATAATTAATAAGCAACTAACTTGAACTAAGTTTGGCTGATTCTATCATTTCCCAGAACTTAGGATTATCCTGTAATGCGGCATCTTCACCTGACGCTAAACTGGATCTAAACAAGAAATCCTTTAAAGTATTTTTATGGATAATTCTGTGGACGATCACGCCCAACTTATGCTTTTCAAAGTATACCCTGTAATCTCCAAGTCTAAATCTAAATAATGTCTTTCCGGCGTGTTCTAGTTTTCCGTAGTTTTCCATCTCTGTGCTCATTATATCATTGGGAAGCCCTCTGAACTCTCCGAGAATATACAACTGCAACTCACGTGGTAATTTCGTTAATTCAGCAGCACTAACCGGATTAAATATTATTTGAAATAGGCGCATGCAAAACAATCAGCTGTTCTTTTGGTAGCGCGTACGGGAATCGCACCCGTCTTTCGGCCTTGAGAGGGCCGCGTCCTAACTAATAGACGAACGCGCCTTAACTTAAATAAGATGTTATATAAAAACTTTGGCATGTCAACACCTGCTTTCAATTCAAGTCCTGGGCCAAAACCTAAACCAAAATTTCGTTGGAACCAGAAGCAGCTCTTGTAATAGTTTATCAAGAGCTAACGATTTAGGTTCTTCAATTTTTCTTATTGATAACAACGTCACTATAAAAACAATTGCTACCAGCCCAAAAAAAATGCTGAATTTGTTGAAAGTAAAATGTCCATGTCCAAACGTAACCCCACTCATCGAATCAATCAATATTCCCCACAGCACAGGGGCAATTCCCTGAGTTACGTTACCAACAACTGAAAATAATGCAAAGAAATGATTCCTCCCCATCACTGGAACTATACACATAGCTAAACGGGTCAGCGCCATATTAGAAGCTGACGAAGCTAGCCCAATTAAAAATTGCAACACTCCAATAAAAACTACCCACCTTGGTAAAAGACCACAGGTAACTAACACCCATGAGATCATTAATATAATCCACAATAAAAAAGTAATCTGTAAGATAGGTTTACTTCCGTAATGATCAAGCCTTGACCAAAATAGCCATATATTACATAAACCTCCAATATAAGAACATGCAAAGGTTAATAAAATCAGCATTTCATTAAATTGCTCGATGCTTTTAAGATACGCGGCTATAAACGCCGTCAATCCACCATACCCAATTGACCAAAAAAAATTCACTATCAAAACTCGTTTGAAAGGTTTATATTCGATTATTTCGCCCCAGGGGACAGGCGCTGCCGATACCCGGACCTGATCAGGGGTTTCAACCTCAGGGATCTTCTTCAAAAAAAGCAAGCTCACAAAACCATTAACAGCACTAACCAAAAACACTAATGAAAACTTCCAACTTTCTGGTATTTTCCCTAAAATCAAAGCCACTACTATAAAAATAACTAAACTTGATGCATTCACACATGCGCTATCAATCATCAGATACTTACCTCTGTGCTTCTCAGGGACCAACGAAGTTATCCATGGCAACCATGCACAACTGGAGATTCCTCTGGAGAGATTGAATAAAAATAATAACATTAACAAGACCGATAGGGTTGATACATGCCCAATTAAGCTACCAATCAAAGGAATGATAGACATCAAAAATATCATGAAAACTCTGGTGCCCCACCCTGCTAACACAAACTTTTTATAGCCCACCCTCACAACATAACTGGCAGCCGGTATCTGTAACACAACCAATAGTGGCATCATTCCCGATATAACACCAAGCACGGTCTCACTTGCACCTAACGTCTTAGCATAAAGAATTACCGGTGTCCCAAGAACAATCTGAAAAGAAAATGCATTAAAAATACCGAACAGGAATGCATTCTGGATGCCATCAGGAAAACCCAATCGCAACAAGCTGTCTTTTACTTTTATTCCGAACATGTTTCGATCGTCAATTAATCAATGGCAGCAAGATACTAAATCCGCCATCCAAATTTTAAAAATACTCACAAAAAAACCGGACGCCATCAACCTTTGAATTAACTCTTGACCAAAACAGTACTAAACTGCGCGCAATAAACGTCCTCAAACTAAATGCACTGGGCTTGTAAAAGCACACTTTTAATTTAGGCTGACTTGATTATACTTATGTGCCAGGTTGATAGGAAAGCTTTTTGCTTTTTAAAAATGCTAGTTATAATATAGTGCTGAGGATGCGACAGTATCTGTCTATAACAAAAAATGCATTAATGGAATTGGTCAGACAGCCAGTTTATCTGATACTGATGACCTGTTCCAGTGCTTTTATTGTGTTTTTATCAGGGGTTTATTATTTCGGGTTCGGCGATGACCCTGAGCTAGTTAAGTCAAGCGCTTTGGCTGTCATGTTATTCGTCGGTCTTCTCGGCTCAGTATTAAGTGCTTCTGCTTCTTTAGCCCACGAAATACGAACCGGAACATCACTTGCTGTTCTTTCAAAACCAGTCACACGGACATGCTTCATTTTGGCCAAATACAGCGGGGTTGCCCTTGCGATTCTTATTGTTACTTATGTAAACACTTTAGCAGCGTTGTTGGCAAGCCGAATGGCCTTTGATGCATACGGTTCACCGGATAATTTAGGCATGATGATATTTTATCTATCCATCGCTTTAGCCTACTTGTTAGGGGGCTTAAGCAATTTCTTCCTGCGCAGGCCTTTTGTCTCTGACACTGTGTTCCTGAAAGTCCTTTTGGTTTCCCTGGCATTCGTTATCATTAATTTCATCAACAAAGATGGACAGTTCCAAAAGTTCGGCGAAAACGTCGATTGGAGAATGGTTCCGGCATCGATTCTTATCCTGTTTGCACTTCTAATTATAGCCGGCATAGCGATCGCATGCTCAACGAGACTGGAAATGCTCCCCACAATGGCAGCGTGTTCAGGATTTTTCCTGTTCGGCTTATTCTCAGACTATTTATTCGGTGAACCGGCATCTAAAGGTGCAATTTGGGCGAATATTCTGTATGCTATCCTACCCAACTGGCAACACTTTTGGGTTGCAGATGCCCTTGAACCCGGAAAGAGCATACCATGGGGCTATATCTGGAATGCAGGACTTTACTTCGTTGGATACTCAAGTGCTATTATAATATTGGCTATTTGCTTTTTTGAAAATCGCGAACTTAGTTAACTAATTCACAACCATGTACTTATATAACACAGACAGAAAAATCCATAAGACAGGGCTACTAAACCTTGTGGCACTAATATTGGCCACACTCGCTATCCAGGCTCTTGCAAAATACTGTGGCGGCGCCACTGCCCAAATCGTGGTGGCGTTCATGGCAATCGGTGTTCTTGAAACCATTGTTAGCCTTTTCCAGATGCGACTTTATGCTCGAGAGGCTATCGAACAAATTGAGTTCATGGAACTCCAAAAATCTAAAGACTCTTCAGCTCTTTTTACAAGCAGCGATTCAGAAGTCTTTATTGCCAAACATGCAAGAGAACAGTTCGAAAAATACTTCGTTCCAGCTTTCACAGTAATCTTATTTTTAATCGCCGGCGCCGCAGCATGGCGACTCTGGCTCTGGCTTCCTAAAGCACCTACGCTAGAATATGAGCGCCTTACAATATCAATGGCGTTGACTGCTTTGTTTGCATTAATCCTTTTCCTGCTCGGAAAATACTCATTAGAATTAGCTAAGCTTGAAAACCAGAGACTCCTAAACCCAAGCGCCAGCTTTTTAATGCTTGGCTCAGTCGCTTTTGCACTCATTGCTGTCGTGGAAGCCGCAGCATGGTTCGGCTTCCCAAAAATCGATCAAATAGCTGCACGAATCCTTGTTATCATCCTTTTTGCTGTAGCTGCGGAAATCTTGATTAACCTTATCCTTGAATTTTACCGCCCGCGAGTCAAAGGCCAAATAACAAGGCTCTTATATGAAAGTAGAATAGTTGGCATAATCGGCCAACCTGCTAGCATCGTCTCAACTGCAGCCCAGGCATTAGATTATCAATTTGGTTTCAAAGTCTCTGAAACCTGGTTTTATAAATTTATTCAAAAAACAATCCTCTGGTTTATTCTGGCTCAGGCAGCTGCCTTGTTTGTCTCTTCGATGATTGTGATTATTGAACCAAATGAACAGGGGCTTTTGGAAAGGTTCGGTAAACCAGTCAATAATAGGAACATTCTCAACCCCGGAATACACATCAAGTTTCCATGGCCCATTGATAAAGTTTATAGATACCCGACTAAATCAGTGCAAACATTCTACGTTGGCTTTATACCATCTGAAGACAGCGACGACTCCAAAACCATTGTATGGACTAAACCCCACTATAAAGAGGAATTCAATTTTATCGTGGCAACCAAAGAAAAATTACAACTTACTACCGATGCGGGTGAAACCTCAGAGAATATTGTTCCAGTGAACCTGTTTAATGCAAATATTCCAATTCAATTCAAAATTACTGATATCCAAAAATGGGCATATAACCACGCAGATGCTAGCAATATCCTTGTGCAAACCGCCAACCGCGAAGTAATAAAGTACCTGCTCAATGTCGATAGCGACGACCTCATTTCATCCCGCAGACTCGAAGCTGCTGAAAACATCCGACGCAATATCCAGGCAACTGCTGATAGTTACAACCTCGGGGTTGAGATCTTGTTCGTCGGCTTGCAAAGTGTTCACCCGCCAGTCAAAATTGCCGATGCATATGAAGCTGTCATCGGAGCTATGCAAGAAAAAGAAACCAACATCCTCGCCGCTATAGCTTATAAAGCCCAAAAAATTCCGCTAGCAGTCGCCGAAGCTACAAACATTATAGCAGCCGAAGATAGCAAAGCCTTCGCAAAAATAATAACAGCGAAATCTGAGTCTCAACTCTTCAAAAGCCAAATTACAGCTTTTAAAGCAGCTCCTTCGATTTACAAAATGTGGTCATTCCTGGACACTTTTGTAGAAAGTGGAGCCAAAGCTAGAAAATACATTATTACTACAACCAATGCCTACGAAATTTTCTGGCTGAACCTTGAAGAAAAATTACGTCCAGACCTCCTGGACGTTGCAGTACCTGAAACCAAAAAATAAAATCTATGAAAAATAGTCCTATAACATTCGTAGTTGCTGGTGTACTTGCCGTAATCTTTGCAAGTATGCTCTTTACTTTTCAAGTAAGACAAACCGAAATCGCCGTAGTGACAACCCTGGGAAAATACACCAAAAGCATTTCAACACCAGGCTTTAATTTCCGCCTGCCATGGCCAATCCAAAAAATCTACAAGTTCGATAACCGCATACAGTATTTCGAAAGCAAGTTCGAACAAGCCTATACTCGCGATGCCTTAAACGTTCTGGTCAGTGTTTACGCGGGCTGGAAAATAGCCGACCCGAAAATGTTCCTTGAAAGCCTAGCAGGCGATTTTTCTAAGGCAAATAAAGGCATTGAACCGCTGATCCGTAACGCAAAAAATGGTGTCCTGAGTAAACATCTGTTTGCCGAAATTGCATCAACCAATATCGCACAAATTAGCATTGCAAATATAGAACGCGAAATCCTTGATATGGCCAAGGAGCCTATCATGAAAACCTATGGCATCGAATTAAAATTACTCGGCATCAAACAACTTGGCCTGCCAGAGTCCATTACTTCAAAAGTATTTGATAGAATGCGTGCTGAACGCCAAACCCGAGTAACACAATTCCAAACCGAAGGTGAAAAACAAGCCAGAATCATTCGCGCAGAAGCCGATAGCACGGCAAATAAAATCCTGGCCGAAGCCCGCGCCACTGCTATAGAATTAGCCGGAGGCGCAGAAGCTAAGGCGTCAGAAGCTTACAAAATTATGCAACAGGAACCAGACCTGGCTAATTTCTTCTTCCAACGAAAAGCACTCGAACAGGTCTTAACAAACCGAACCACTCTCATTCTGGATAAACAAACACCACCATTCACACTATTAAATGGCCTCTTCGATAACCAAACAATAAAAACCAATAACTGATCCGCTTATGGCAGAATCAAACAAAGACTTAAAAAAAACCCAGCCTCCCCCTAAAAACGGCACCAAACCGCCGCGCCATGACGATGCTACTGCCCAGGCACTGGCTGAAGCCATGAGCAGCAGCTTTAAGATCGTTAAATTTTTAATGGTTTTGCTCATCGCTTCTTTTATCATATCCTGCGCCTTTACCGTAAAACCAAACCAGGTCGCTGTCGTCCTTAGATTCGGTAAACCCGTGGGAATCGGAGCTGATCAAATCCTCAAACCAGGATTGCACTTTGCATTACCGGCACCTATTGATGAAATAGTTAGAATACCAATCTCAGAAACTAAAACTCTTGTTACCAAATCAACCTGGCTCCCACTCACCCCCGAACAAGAGGCTCTTGGCCAACAGCCAGAAACATACCCGTTCTTGCGCCCTGGTATTGACGGCTACACCATCACCGCAGACGCCAACATCGTACACGTTCGTGCTATTCTGAAGTACCGACTCCTCCAAAGCGATCCACTAAGTTACACCTTCGGTTTTGCCGATCCAACCAATCTAATTCAAAGTGCCTTAGAAAATGCTATCATATTTGCTGCAGCACATTTTTCAGCTGACGATATCATATTCAGAAATAAAACCGCATTCGATGAACAAGTTCGACAACGGTTCTCTGAAATCATAGACCAAATGCAGATCGGTATAACAATCGATTCAATGGAAGTCCTTGCTCGTGCGCCATTAGCTGTACAACCTGCATTCGATGACCTGCTCCAGGCCCAGCAGACCTCCAGAAAAACGGTTAACGAAGCAGAAGCTTACGCCCGCGCCACAACTAATACAGCTATCGGAACCGCTTCCGCTATCATTAACAACGGTATTACTCGTAGTAATCAGATTGTAAAAACTGTTTTCGCTCTGGCAAAATCATTTTCTGAACAGTTGCCTTATTACCAAACAAATGCACTCTTATTCAAACAACGACTCCTCAATGAAACCATTGCCCAAATCTTAACAAATTCACAAGATAAGTTTTTTATTCCTAGCCGAGACGATGGCAAACCACGTGAACTCAGACTACAGCTCAGCAGAGAGCCTTTAACCCCAACCGAGAAATAACCCGGTATGCCCGTGTATTTTACAAACATGCAAAAAATTAGTTAATTGATAAACATACAAGACCAGTTTACTTATGCAAATCACATCACTACTCAGCAGACAGAAGAATAATGAAGGTTGCTCCTGCAACACACTAAATCATCTTCACGATCATGACTTTGATGAATCCGAACACACACACGAGCATCATCATGATCATGAACACGTGCCAGTCAGGATTACGCTCATGCTAACAGGACTTGTTCTGGTAATCAACTCGTTCATCATAGAACATATCATTGAAAAAGGAAGCATGGTTGCTGCACTTAGTGCTATGATAGGAACTATTGTTCTGGCGTTCCCAATAGTTACAACAGCTCTCAAAGATTTTAAGAAAGGGTTACTTGGTATTAACGAATTAGTCGCGATTGCAGTAGTTGCTGCATTTGCTTCCGGCGATTACCAAACCGCTGGTGTTGTTTCCTTCTTCATGCTCTTGGGTGAACTCATCGAATCCCGAACTGCCGAAGGTGCCAGGGCCTCCATAGAATCCCTGATTAAATTAACCCCAACTAAAGCAAGACGCATTTTACCAGACGGCTCAGAACAAGAAGTGGCTGCCAAAGACCTCAATATAGGCGATATAATCCGTGTCCGCCCAGGTGATAACGTCGCCGCTGATGGAATCATTATTTCAGGCCAGGGTTCGTTCAACCAGGCAAATATCACCGGTGAATCCTTGCCAGTAGATAAGAAAGTCGGCGACGAAGTCTTTGCCGGCACTCAAAACTTAACTGGCGTCCTCGAGATAAAAGTCACGCGCGCTGGTAAAGATACTACCCTGGGTAAAGTCCGTGAACTAATCTTAGCCGCAGAAAAAACCAAACTCCCATTCATGAGAATAATCGACCAATACATGGGCTATTATACACCATTGGTTCTGGTTATTGCAGCCCTGGTCTGGGCATTTACCAAGGATTTTAACCGGGTTATATCTATAATTGTAGTTTCTTGCCCATGTGCTTTTATTTTAGCATCCCCAACTGCTATGGTAGCCGCGCTATCAGCCGCTGCCAGACTCGGCATTCTGATAAAAAATGTTGGTGATATTGAGCTTGCGGCACGTATCAACGCCTTTGTATTCGATAAAACAGGTACCCTTACAACCGGCAAACTTGCTGTCACTCGGCTCTCACCTGTCCAGGGTGTCTCTCCAGCAGAATTACTAAGACTAGCGGCCTCAGCCGAAAAATATAGCAACCACCCCACAGCAAAAGCACTGACAGAGCTTGCAGCTGAAGTCTCTGTACCGCTTGAAGAACCAGAAGATTTTTCTGAAACCGCAGGCCGCGGAATCACTGCCAAAGTAAACAACCATAAAATAATCGTCGGCCGTGCTCAATGGCTCAGAGATAATAATATCCAGGAAGATTTCGTCAGTACAGTCGATATCAATGAAACTGAAGGCTACAGCCTCATATTCATTGCCAAAGATGACAAATTTATTGGCTGGATCGGCCTTAAAGACGAAACCAGACCAGAAGCCGCCACTTCCATCGAACAACTGCAAAACCTCGGTGTCCGCCGAATAGCCATGGTCACAGGAGATAGACAACCAGTAGCAGCACGTGTCGCAAAAGAAATTGGCTGTGAAGAAGTCCTGGCCGAATGCTTACCCAAAAATAAAGTTGAATTCGTAAGCCAAATGCGCTCCAGAGGCTATAGAGTTGCATTTGTCGGGGATGGTGTCAATGATGCACCAGCGCTAGCCGCAGGCGATATGGGTATTGCCATGGGCGCTGCAGGCAGCGAGGTCGCTATCCATAGTGCCACAATAGCATTAATGAATAATGACCTGAAACGGCTGCCATTCCTTGTAAAACTATCAAAAACAACCCGGTCTGTTATCAACCAAAACATTTTATTCGGAATTGTATTCATTATTTGCGGGCTTACTCTGGCTGTCCTTGGCTACCTAAACCCCATCGTCGCAGCAATCTTACATAATGCTGGCTCACTAATAGTTGTATTTAATAGCGCCAGATTAGTTAGACAGGGCGAAGAAATGGAACATTACGAACTACCTCAAGCCAACCAGATGCAGGAAATACGATCCCAACCATCACCAGCTATTTAATAATTTTTACTGTGCTCCATTATGCAGACGCAAACTCAATCAACAATTTCAGAAAATATACAGCCGACAAATCCGGATATAGTTGTCTCCGTTAAAGGGCTTACCAAAGTCTTCAAGGATTTCTGGGGAAGACCAAAAGCTCGGGCAATTGATAACGTCAGCTTTGATGTCTATAAAGGTGAAGTTTTTGGCCTGCTCGGACCAAATGGCTCTGGAAAAACTACCACCATTAAAATCCTCTTAGGCTTGCTTAACCCCACAAAGGGCTATGTTCAAGTACTTGGACATTCACCAAGACATGTAGTTACCAAGTCACGTATTGGTTATTTGCCAGAAGAATCATACCTGTACAGATATCTTAATTCATCTGAAACACTCGACTTTTTCGGCCAGTTGTTTGCACTGCCAAAAAACGAAAGACTAAAAAGAATCTATCAATTGCTGGAAATGGTCGGCCTTGATAAAGTGCAGTTTAGAACCATTGGTGAGTTCTCTAAAGGCATGCAACGGCGCATAGGCCTGGCTCAAGCACTGATTAATGACCCAGACCTGGTGATCCTTGACGAGCCCACGTCCGGACTCGATCCCATAGGTTGCAGAGAAATGAAAGACCTCATCCTGGCCCTGGCAAAACGTGGGAAGACGGTTATCCTCAGCAGCCACCTGCTTGCAGATGTCGAAGATGTATGTGACCGGGTCGTTATTTATTACGGCGGCAAAATCCAGGCTATGGGACCACTCAAAGAATTGCTCGCCAACCCAGACGTTATTCAGATCACATCCCCGCGATTAAGCAAAGACACACTGCAGAAAATAATCGATATTTTGCGTACAGAGGCACCAGAAAACCAAATAAAAATCGGTACCCCAACGCAAAATCTGGAATCTTTCTTCCTGGATGTAGTCAAACGTGCTCAGGCTGCCATGATGGAAACCTCCGGAGCTACTGCCGGACACAAAATCGCCGATTACCTCGCTGCACAAGGCGCCACTCCATCTCAGACCGAAAAAATATTAGAACGTTTAGTCCAACCACCTAAACCAACAAAAGCAGAACCAAAAGTAGAAATAGCCCCGCCACCACCCGAAGTCCTTGCTGAAAAAAAATTAGAGGCACTCCTTAAGACTAAAGCCACCCAACAAACACATTCACCAACTAAACAACCTGAAACACCAGCGCCAACTCAAGAGCCAAAAATAGACCTGTCCATGGCCGAACAAAAACTCTCAAAATTACTAAAAAATAATCCTCCAGATAAACCGTCAGGATCTTAAACCTATTCCATTATTATCAATAAAATATGAAAAAAATTTGGCCAATCGTTACACTAACTCTCAAGTCTGCATTTAAATTCAAGGTGGTGACTATGATGACGGTGGCTTTATTGACTATCGTTGTCATACTGCCATTGATAATAAAAAATGATGGCACAGCCCGTGGTTTCATTCAAATTATACTAACATACTCACTTTTCACCACTATGGCGCTGCTGGGCTTGGCTAATGTTTGGCTCTCTTGCGGAATCCTGGCCCGTGAAATAGAAGAATGCCAACTGCAGCTGGTAGTGGTAAAACCTATTGCACGATGGCAAATCTGGATAGGCAAATGGATAGGCATCATGCTTATTAATGCTATACTTTTAGGGATCGCCGGCTCAGGGATTTACGCATCTACTATAGTCAGAGCAAAAAGCCTCCCGCCAGACCAACAAAACATATTAAAAAACGAAGTACTTGTGTCTCGCAGGGCCATAAAAGAACCACCCCCTGATATTTCCGCTTTGGTGGAACAAGCATACCAGGAACAACTTCAAAAACTCGGTCTCCAGTCCCAGTCGGACAAAGCCCTATTGCGCAGACACATCGAAGAACAAGCAAAAGCAGAGTTTCAGATTGTCCCTGGCGCCTACGTCAGACGCTGGCAGATTAATTTAGGCAGAAACAAAGACTCACTTGCCGATAAACCAATATATATCAGAACAAAATTCTATAGCGCCGTCAGAAGTTTCGAAGGCTCGGCCTTCGGCCCTATGGCTTATAACACACTTTGGCAAATAGGCCCACCAGACTCGCCAAAAATGTGGAGAACCAATATGTCTCTTGCTGCAGAAACATTCCATGAATTCCAGATCCCGCCTAACCTGTTCGATGATAATGGGGTCCTGACTATAGATTTCATTAATCCAAACGATGAAACATTGCTGTTTCCACTTGAGGATGGCATGGAAGTGCTCTGTTACGAAGGCGGCTTCACAATAAACTTCTGCCGAGGACTTCTGATCCTCTTGTTCTGGCTAGGATTATTGTCCGCTATTGGACTTTGCGCCTCCAGCTTTCTGTCATTCCCCGTAGCAGTCTTCTTCTCATTCGCTCTTTTGTTTATCGGCTTTTCCTCAGGGACTATGTCCGAAATCGTCCAAGAAGGTGGTATCACAAATATTAACCAGGACACAGGTACCGTTACCAACCCTTCAATCATAGATAAACTAGCTGTTGCAGTATTCGGATCTTTGCTTAAGGTATTGAATTTGGTAAAAGCATTCTCACCTATAGACTCACTCAGCGCCGGCCGTAGTATCTCATGGACCGAACTGGCTCAAGCACTTTTAAATGTAGTAATTATCATGGGCGGATTTTTCGCTATCGTAGGAATTTCAATTTTCCAAAAACGTGAACTCTCAGCAGCTCAGTCATCCCAGTAAAATTATGTTCTCCAATTCAAACAATAAAATTACTCAAATCATTAGAATCTTAATAGCACTGGCTTTGCTTGTATTCACTGGTTCGATACAATGGCGCCTGGTAACCAAACGCGGAGACCTCGGTCTAACTAGAGTCGAACCACTCAAGAATGCCCCTCCAGTCATTGCATTTACTACAGTCGCACTGGGCGGATTTCGAGGGCTTATTGCAAATGCATTGTGGATCCGCGCCGTCGACCTCCAGGACCAGGGAAAATACTTCGAAATGATCCAGCTAGCTGACTGGATTACTAAACTCCAACCTCAATTCAAATCAGTGTGGGTTCACCAGGCCTGGAACCTGGTCTATAACATTTCTATCAAATTCAACGACCCGGAAGAACGTTGGCGCTGGGTCCTCGCTGGTATCCAGCTCTTGCGCGATGAAGCCCTAAAATATAACCCCGTTGAACCTACGATTTATAGAGAACTCGCCTGGTTCTTCCAACATAAAATCGGATTCTATCTGGACGACGCGCATATGTTTTATAAGGCTAAATGGGCAAAAGAATTTTCCCAGGCTGTCCCAAACGGAAAACCCAATTACGATTCTCTCCTAAACCCAAAAACTGAATCCGATAAAGCTCAATTAAATCTATTGACCAAGAAGTTTAAAATGGACCCTAAACTCATGAAGGAAGTTGACGAAAAATACGGGCCTCTGGATTGGCGACTCCCTGAAGCCCATGCAATCTACTGGGCTACACTCGGCCTTAAAAACTCAAAAAAGGAAGACCTCATCGTCCTGCGCAGAGTTATCTACCAATCTATGCAGCTCGCCTTCTATAGAGGCAGACTAATAGAAAATCCATATGACCAAACTTTCCAGCTCGGCCCCAATCTCCAGATAATCGACAAAGTAAATAAAGCATATCTGGAAATGGCCGAACAAGATCCCGAATACGGTGACCATATTAAGAAGGTAGCTTATAAAAACTTCCTGCGCGACGCAGTCTATTTCCTATATTGCAACAATCGTATCTCCGCTGCTCAGCATTGGTTCGATTACTTATGTAAAACTTACCCAAAAGATACGCTTATAATCGGAGATTTAACCTCTTACCCAGACAAAGTTAATCTTGAACAATATGTGATTGCTAGAGTCGAGGAAGACCTCAAAACAACTTCGCCGGACAGAACGAAAACTATTATTGAGGGTCTCCTCACCAGTTACTATTATTACCTGGCTCTGGGCGAAAACGATACTGCAGCTGGTTATGGCCTTCTGGCTAGAAAAGTCTGGAACAAATATAACTCAGAGACCTCAAACCAAAAACAAAGGCTTGGTCTTCCGGATTTTCCAAGCATACAAAAAGACGTGTTGGATCGATTACTTAACTCTCCCCAGGGTTTTAGCCGTGAACTAGCAGCTCAACTCAGAACCGTGCTTAACCTCCCAGCGCCGTCAGTCAATACTAACGCTATCCCAGGCCAACAGCCACCAACAACAACAATCCAAACCAATAAATAACATCATTTTAATTTAAAACTCATCCAGGTCTGCACCTCCTGAACAATTTGCATCCACGCTAGATATCCTATACGCCAATAACTATCCATGAAAGTCAGTCCCAAATTTTGCACGATTTTCAAATACACAGTTTGTAAATCAACTAAGCCAGACCAATTTTTTGACAAATCTTTTAAATAGCATTGTTATCAAAAACGATGTCTTTAAATATAATATGTTTTTCTTTTAAAACTCTGAAGAGCCTGTAAAAAACATTCGTCATTTAATTATGTTTTTGTGCAAAACAGTTACCGAAAATGATAAAGTTTGAGACAATAAGAAAATTCATCTCATGTTCAGTTATTGTTGGCTTGCTAGCCGTATCAGCAATCGCGCAAATAACCAATACCGACCAATCTACTAATTCATTAAATATCATCACAAATATTGGTGACATTAGATCTTTGACTACTGATGAAGCAGCAAAAGGTTACCCCGTTAAAATAACAGGTGTAGTGCCTTACCATGATTCAATCTGGCATATCTTTTTTGTCCATGATTACAAAGACGGGATATTTGTGCGAGATACTAATGAATCAAGCATAAATGCCGGCGACCTCGTGGAAATCACCGGCATAACCGCTCGTGGTCAATTTGCTCCTGTAATTACCCAGGCCAAAATTCGTTATCTAGGAAAAAGCGAGTTACCCCAGGCCAGGCCTGCAAGTATTGAACAAATTCTAAGCGGCACCCAGGACTGTCAACTGGTCGAAATTTCAGGTATCGTCAGAAAAACCTCCAAACAGGCTAATAAATTAATCATGGAAATCATATCATCCGGACAAAGATTCAGGGTCCAGGTGATGTTAAATGATGGCAGTGTCTCTCACCAGGACTTTGTAGATGCGCGTATAAAAATCAAAGGAATGTGCGGTTCGTTATTTGACCAAAACGGGCATTTCATCAGTTTCCAATTCTTTGTCAGAGGACTTGATGATGTGGTTATCGAGGAACCAGCCCTACCAAATCCATACGGTCTGCCTGTAATCTCGATCGGTAAATTAAATAGATTCGAATTATCAGGCTGGACTGGCCATAGAGTCCACATCCAGGGAACCGTTTACCACCAGGATCCGGGCAAAAGCATTGTAATTAAAGACAGTACCGGGGCTATAGAAATAGAATCAGCCGAGACCACAAACATTACACCAGGCGATTATATTCAGGTTGTAGGCTTCCCTAGCTTCTCCAAAAGAGGAATTACTTTACAAGATGCATCTGTTAATAAGCTCACAAAGACTTACCAGTTGTCCTTCAATGAGATTCCAATAGATGAAATCATAAGAAAATCATTGCATTGCGAGCCAGTGCATATAACCGGCAGAGTCCTGGAATTAGACTCGCAATCTAATATCGTAAACTTGCTTATACAATCCAGCAATCACATCGTCACCTGTCAAGGGCTTATACTAGACCACCTGGCTAGACCAAATACTAACCTACCAAAGCTCGCCTCTTTAAAGGGAAGCCTGGTAGGAATAGACGGCGTAGTTAAACTTCAATTTGATGAAAACAACCAGCCCCGTGCACTTAAAATCCTTTTTAACTCTATAGATTCCATCCAGATAATCAAAAAACCAGAATGGTGGACGTTCCAAAATACTATCAAACTCATCGCCATAATGAGTGCAATAATCCTGGTCATTTGCACATGGCTGGAATTACTCAGAAAAAAAGTTAAAAAACAAACTGAAATAATCCGACGTCAGCTAGAACATGAATCAGCTCTCGAAGCCAAATACCGAGAGCTTTTCGAAAACGCCCACGATATAATCTTTACCTGCGACCTCCAGGGAAAAATTACATCAATAAATCATGCAGGTGAGACAATTACCGGCTTTTCCAGACAAGAATTAATCGGTATTAACTTCGATTCCCTTATTTCTGACGAAAGTAAACAGAAATTAATCCATTGGCAGAACAAGATATTTTCAAACCAACAAATAACACCCATAGAACTGGAAGTCACAGGCAAAAATTATAAAAAATCAGTCCTTGAATTAAACGGTAGATTAATGTACGAAAATGGCGCACCTACTGGCTTGCAATTCATCGCCAGAGATATAACCGAAAGAAAACAAGCCCTCGTTGATCTTCAAAAAGCAAAAGAAGCTGCTGAAGCTGCTAATGAAAAACTATCTATCGTAAATGAACAACTTCGACAAGCAATCGAACACGCTCAAAAAATGACCATCGCCGCCGAAGCTGCAAATAAAGCAAAAAGTGAATTCCTGGCTAATATGAGTCACGAGATCCGCACACCTATGAACGGTATCATAGGCATGACTAACCTGTTACTCGAAACAAATCTGGATGAAGAACAACGCGATTTTGCTGAAACTATACGCATTAGTGGGGATGCGCTGCTCTCATTGATAAATGATATTCTTGACTTTTCCAAAATCGAGGCAGGGAAACTGACTCTAGAATATGTCGATTTTGACCTCCGAGAAGTCATCGAAAGCGTCCTGGACCTGCTAGCTGAAAGAGCTAGAGTCAAAGATCTGGAACTCGCAGCGCTCATTCCGCCGGACCTCCCTACTGCTTTGCGCGGTGACCCAGGCAGAATTCGTCAGATACTCTTAAACCTGGTTGGTAACGCACTGAAGTTCACCGAACGTGGTGAAGTCTGTATTAATGTGTTCGAACTTTCCAGAACTGAGCAAACAATAAATATTCAAATCGAGGTCTCCGATACCGGCATCGGCATAAGCCCGGAAGTCCAGAAAAAATTGTTCCAGCCTTTTGTCCAGGCTGATACATCAACCACAAGAAAATATGGTGGCACTGGCCTTGGCCTTGCAATCTGTAAACAGTTAGTTGAGATGATGCACGGCCAAATAGGCCTACATAGTCAGCCCGGCAAAGGCTCAGTCTTCTGGTTCAACATACCATTCCAACTTCAAACCCAAAGTGCACAGCTTAATAACCGACTCGTCGAAAGAGAAATCCTCGTAAATAAAAAGGTCATAGTAGTCGACGATAACGAAATAAATAGAAAAGTTCTCTATTATCAACTCACAGGCTGGGCTATGCAATGCGAATGTGTAGCAGAACCTAGAGAAGCCTTAAAAATTATGCGCAATGCCGCTAAACAAAATCAACCATTCAACCTCGCAATTCTAGATATGGCAATGCCTGAAATGGATGGCATAACGCTTGCCCGATTGATCCAGGCAGATCCTGCCCTTCACGGAACACCAATTGCCATACTCACTTCACTAGGCCATAGAGATAATAAAGACGAATTCAAAGCCGCAGGCATTAAAGCTTATCTCATTAAACCCGTAAAAATGGCCGAACTCGAACGATGCTTGATTAAAACGCTCTCTGAAAATCCCGATGAAAAAGTTCCAATCAATAACGAACCTAAAAGGCTCCAAATCCAAACCCAAAACCATAAAACACACCCAGTAAGAATTTTGCTCGCAGAAGATAATCCCGTTAACCAAAAAGTCACTTTACTGCAACTGCAAAAACTAGGTTATTCAGCCCAAGCCGTTTCAAACGGCATCGAAGCCCTGGAAACCCTCAGACAACGTCCATTCGATATTATTTTGATGGATTGCCATATGCCGGAAATGGATGGATACGAAGTCACCCGCAGAATTAGAAACGATTCAAGATTCAAACCTAACCACGGAAACCAAAGCCAAATCCGAATAATCGCCCTGACAGCCAACGCCCTCCAGGGCGACAGAGAAAAATGCCTCGAGTCAGGTATGGATGATTATATAAGTAAACCAGTTAAAATGGAGGAACTAAAATCTGCCCTTGAACGTAATATTAAGGCTCTCGGCCTCCAAATAAATTTCTCATAAAAACATCCTTGCCATAAATCACAAAATCTTTTACTCTTAGCTAAACTTAAATGGATTTTAATATAAATAAACAAAGTAAAACTCAACCATTGAGAAAGCCTTGAGCCAATCTTTACCTTCTAAAAATAAAAATTCGTTTAATCAAGTCCGTGTAAACGGAAAAATTCGCGCCCGCGAAATCAGGGTAATTGGAGTGGACGGAGCCCAGCTCGGCATAATGTCCTTAAACGATGGTCTGGCTTTAGCTCGTCAATACGGTGTCGATTTAGTTGAAATCGCACCTAATGCCAATCCACCAGTCTGTAGATTGGTAGACTTTGGCAAATATAGATATGAATTATCAAAAAAACAAAAAGACTCAAAAAAACATCAACACGCTAGTAAGTTAAAAGAACTACAACTTTCTGCCACAATTAGCGAACATGACTTCAAGATCAAAGTCAGCCACGCAATCAATTTCCTTTGCGATGACTCTAAAGTTAAATTAACCCTTAAATTCCGTGGCCGCGAAATGGCTCATCAGGAAATCGGTTTCAATATTATTAATAACTTTATCAAGGAACTTGCCCCCTATGGCCAACCAGAAAACCAACCAAAATTGATCGGTAAAGGCATTACAGTCATTATTACACCGCTACCTAAAAATAAACGCGCCAAACCAACATCCGAAACAACCGCTGAATCTCAGAAAACCTCACAAACAAACCCGGAAACCAAACCCATAAAACCCGACACGGTGATTAATACCGACTCTGCTGAATCTAATACTTTATCAAACCGACCATTTGAAAATCTGGTACTACCTTCAGAAGAAAAAACAGAACCACAATAAATACTCACGTTTAATTACCCATCAAAACACAATTCTTTTACAGCCGGCTTAGAAGTTTTTGTTAAAGCCAGTCTGAACAAAATGATTCAGACTAAAACCAATATTTAGCCTAAGTATATTGACATTGTCAGGGAATATTGTTAATTCATTTGGAGTAGTTTTCTTTTGACACCGTATTTTCGGTGTTAAAATTAAAATTGAAATATAAAAATTTGGTAAAAAGCAAATACTTGTTATGTCACTACATCCAAGTCTAAAAGCTGCTGCTGTCAGCGGAAAAAAACGGAACGTCTTAAAACGACGTGAGCGTCTGGAAATTCTCAAATCTCAAGGGTTATGGAAACCCGGAGATAAAGTAACTGGCCTTAAAAAGACCAAACCAGTTTAATTTTTTACATTATTAATCCTTTTTATCCGCGTTTCCTTCTACTGTATTGACAAAAACATCGTAAAGATGTTAACTAACTGTATTTATGAACACTAAAACGTGGCTGGTTTTATCTTATTTAATTATTACAGGGACTTTTGCCTCGGCCGCCATTGCCCCCGGCTCTAAAGGCGTTGTGCAAGCCGATCGCGTAAATGTACGTGGTCAGCCATCATTAATAGGAGAAGTAATCCACCAGTTGCGACATAACGACCAAGTAGTCATTCTCGACGAAATAGAAGTTAAAAAACCTAAAGAAGGAGAACCTACACGTTGGTATAAGATCCAATTGCCCAAGACTACTACTATCTGGGTCAATTCTAACTATGTAGACCCGGCCACCCATACAGTAACCGCCTCAAAGTTGAACCTGCGTGCTGGCCCAGGCGAAAATTATAGCATCTTAGGACGGGTAGAAAAAGGTACAACTTTAAAACCAATACGTAGCATAGATAATTGGATCGAAATCGAACCGCCGGACGATGCCTTTGCCTTTGTAGCTGCTGACTTTATTACATTAGAAGATCAAGCAGCTGTTACAGCCACAACCAAGACTCCAATCGAAACCGAGAAAACCGAACCCCAAAAACCGTCAATACCACCAAATCAAGAAACCCAGCCACAGCCCTTGATTGCCGACCAGGTCACATTACAAAATGAACCAGAATTAAAGCCAGCCACCACAACGCAAGACGAGAAACCGGCAGTACAACCTCAGTTAACAGAACCACCAGAAAAAACCGAGCAGCCCCAACAACAGCAACCAACCCCGCCAACACAACCTCAACAAATATCACAGCCACCAGCACAACCCACACCACAGCCACAGCTTGAAAATCCCCGCAGAATTGTAATCCGGGAAGGCATTGTCCGCAGCACTGTAAGCATTCAAGCGCCTTCTTATTACGAATTAGTTAGTAAAGAAACCCGAAAAACTATTAACTTCCTTTACTCTACTTCTACCAATCTCCCTATTAAACCCCATCGAGGTAAATTCGTCAGGGTTTCCGGAGAAGAAGTAATCGATCCACGTTGGCCTAACACCCCAGTTTTAATGCTAGAATCAATCCAGGTTATTACAAATGCTTCAGAATAATATTATCGACGGACGGAATATAGCCGAAATAATACACGCTGAAACAGTTCAGCGAATTAACAAACTTAAATCTCAAGATATAAATCCAGGTTTGGCTTTTATCCGAGTCGGCGAAGATCCAGCCTCGAAAGTCTACGTAAGCATGAAAGAAAAAATGTGCTTGCGCTTGGGTATTTCATCCAAAGTCTTTGTCCTCGAAGAAACCACTCCGGAAAATATTGTCCTGGACCTTATCCAAAAATTAAATAATGATAACACCATCCATGGCATATTGGTCCAAGCCCCCCTCCCCAGCCACATTAACCAGGCAAAAGTTTTCTCTACTGTTAATCCAGATAAGGATGTAGACGGATTTCATCCAGTAAACTTTGGAAAATTATTACTTGGCGACGACAGTGGATTTATCCCCTGTACCCCGGCCGGAATCCATGAATTACTCCTTAGATCAAATATCAAAATCAGTGGTGCCGAAGTTGTCGTTCTTGGCAGGGGTAATATTGTTGGCAAGCCTGTCGCAGCCATCTTGATGCAAAAACACAAAAACGCAAATGCTACTGTTACTATCTGCCATTCAAAAACAAAAAATATTGAAGACCATTGCCGCCGAGCTGACATCCTAATTGCAGCCATCGGCGTACCATTGTTTGTCAAATCAGACATGGTCAAACCTGGCGCTACAGTCATAGACGTCGGCGTCAATAGAATACCCGACCCTTCAGCAAAAAACGGATACAGACTGGTCGGTGATGTAGATTTCGATTCCGTTAAAAATATAGCAGGCAAAATAACTCCAAACCCAGGCGGCGTTGGCCCAATGACCATCGCCATGCTTATGCGAAATACTGTAATAGCAGCAGAAAAACAAACACTTAAACACTAAATTTAATTATCAAAAGGAACTATTATGAACCCAATGCGTATATTACCAGATCTCCAGTGTTCTTTACTCTGCGAAGACGTAAGACAAGAAATTAATGGTAATTTTATACTCGTCGGCATTATCGGCATTATTAGAGTACCCCAGGTCCCAATTACAGCCTTTAAACTTTGCCTGTTTAATAGGTGGACAGCAGGAATCGGCACATTTTTGGAGTCTGTCAGAATAATTGCCCCAGACCAAACTACGGTCCTGCGCCAAACTCAAGTCAAGTTTTCATTACAAGACCCGTCACACCACGCAACTAATGTATCGGTGTTTGGTCAAATCGAGTTCCAAACAGCCGGTGTTTATTATATCGAAGTCTTAATTGACGACGTAATGAAAATACGATATCCACTGCCACTTATGGTTGTGACTCCACCTCAAGCAAAGGGTTCTCCGCAACCTCAACAACCAGAAAACCAGGATTAATCTCCATACCAGGCTATTAATCTTTTTCTAAATCTATGTGTCACTTACCCTGTGAACACGATCAATTATATTGAAATCGAACAACCTAATCTGTGGCACAAGAAAGTATTAAATATTGCTAAACTGTTCATTGCGGTCATATCTTCACTAGCTCTCTTATTAGGTTCAACCACCATCTTAAAGTCCATCTCGTCGTGTGTCTCAAAACTTCCGGACTCGGCCAATATCGAAAACGGCGTCCTCTGTTGGAACGCCTCAACCCCAACTAATTTATGTCAAAATTCCTTCCTGAGCGCCAACGTCGACATCAATGAAGAATTAAGTATCGACCAATCTTCTGACTTTTACATTTCTTTAACTAAAAATTATTTATTGATTTCTGTAACAGCTACGAGCTTCAAAATTTATTATCCTAAAAATCTAAGCGTTCCGTTTAACAGATTAAAACTGGAACCCATATGGAAAGCCTGGCTGCCAATAGCACTGGTCATACTATTTCTTATCTTCATCAATTCTCTATTAATTGCATGGTCTCTTCTTTCTTTTTTATATGCACCGATCTGTATGCTCGTACTTTTAATATTAGGTCGTGACCCAGACTTTAAATCTTCAAGAATAATATCCATATACGCGCAAATGCTTGCGGCTCTCTTCTTATCAGCATGCATCTTACTCTGGAAATACAGATTTATTAGTATCTTTGCGTTGCTTATTTGTTTTGTCGCACACTTTATCCTTGCAGCCCTTTTCTCAATCGCTCTTGCATGCTTATTCGTAAAAACAATCCCAGTTAAGAAACAAATCAACCCTTTCCAAACCAACTCCGAAACATCAGACCAGACAAACTCAAAGTTAAAAAACCCTTTCTCAGCCCGTTAATTCTCCCTCTTTAACCACACTATTCATTGCTTCCATAATTAACATGAAACATTATTTGCCCAATTCACACCTATTCGCCTCCCTTCGCTTCCAGTAGCACTCATTCGTGTTCATTCGCGGATCCTTTTTTACATTCGCGTCTATTCGCGAATACTTTTGATGTTTTCAAACAAATAACACTAATTTTTCGGTGGCAGTGATTAAAATCTGAAAATAACATCCGCAAAGATATCGTCATTATTTATACAGTAGGTACAGTTGTTAAAAATATGAAATCGAAATCATCAAAATGGAAATGTTTGAATTTTGTACTGCAAGCCTTTTTTATTTTAAACTTCCCTTATTCTCTATTTTCACAAAGCGAAATCGGAAGGTATAACGTAATCTGGACCGCACCGGGTAAGGACGCTTCCGACTCAGTCCCTGCTGGAAACGGGGAGGTAGGAATTAATCTATGGGTTGAAGAAGATGGTGACTTGCAATTCTATATCTCGCGTACAGATACTTGGAGCGAAGCCTGTCGGTTGCTAAAACTTGGCAAAGTGAGGGTTAGTTTAACACCAAATCCGTTTGTAAAAGGAAATTATTTCAGGCAAGAATTGAAATTGGAAGAAGGACGTATTGAAATCACCGCCGGCAAAGATAAACAAGTAATTACACTGAGAATATTCGTCGATGCTGATTCTCCAGTAATTCACGTTATTGGTGAATCACGCTTTCCGTTTGATGTAAGCGCGACTTTTGAAACATGGCGTACTAACAAAAAAATCTTAAGAGGCGAAGAACTTGATTCTAGCTGGACGATGAAAAACGCACCCTCAAATGTAGTTGTTTCGGAATCGCCTGATAAAATAATTGATTCGTACGCAGATACAATAATGTGGTGCCACCGGAATGAAAACTCTGTAGTCCCCTACACTTTTCAACACCAGGGATTAGGTAAATTTTATGAGCCCCAGAATGACCCGCTCTTACATCTAACCTTCGGGGGAATGATTATGGGTAAGCCTTTTAAAAAGGCTAATCAAACATCAATCAAAACAGAAAAGCCAGTTAATCAATTTCAGATTCAAATAGCAACACACACCGCGCAGACAGATACCATGCTTGAATGGCAAAATGAAGTTAGAAAAATAATGCTGAAAAATGCCAATTCTAAAAAGGCTCAATCAAGAACCACTGAGTGGTGGAAAAAATTCTGGAACAAAAGCTGGGTTTTTGTTCAAGAAAACGAGAAAAAGAACATACCAATAAATCTGCATCCTCTAAGAATCGGCCGGGATTCAAGTGGTGGGAATCTGTTTAAAGGTTATGTATCAAGGATAACCATATTTGATAAGCCGCTAACAGAATCGGAGATTTTAAACCTATTCAATTCAGGAGTTTCAAGCCATTTTCCTGAGAAAGACGCCTTAGCTTGCTGGCAATTTAAAAACCTTGAAAGTAACAAGGTGCAAAATTTAACTTCTACAAATTTCGAAGGGAAAATAATCGGAGAAATTATTTCAACAAATCTGAATGGTATCAAAGTCGGTTGGTTTAAATCAGGAGGCATCGAAATTCCAAATGATAACTCGTTTGAATTTAGAAATGGTTTTACTTTTGAAGGCTGGATAATGCCTGAAAAAACGGCAGGCGCAGCGCGAATTATTGATAAAGTAACCGCCGGTATTGATGACGGCTTTCTTTTTGACACCTATCCGGGAAAGAGTTTGCGCTTACTTGTTGGTAATGAAAATATTATCGCAAAAGATTGTTTACCTGAATCTAAGTGGAGTCATATTGCAGCAACCTACGACCCGCTTTCAGGTATAATGAAGATTTATCTGAATGGAGTCGTTGTTGCGTCAAATGCCGAAAAAAGTGAAATATCAGGATCAGACAAAAATATATCTCACATTACACGTGCATATATCTTGCAACGCTGGATAAGCGCCTGCGCAGGGCTGGGAAATTACCCCATAAAATTTAACGGATCAATTTTTACAGTTGACCCGAAACATGTTGGCGGCCCCGCTTTTGATCCGGATTGGCGACGGTGGGGTGATTGTTATTGGTGGCAGAACACAAGACTCCCATACTTTCCGATGTTGCCAAACGGTGATTTCGAATTCACACAACCGTTATTTAATTTTTACCTGAAAAATCTGGATATTTGCAAGGCTCGAGCCAAGCACTACTATGACGCTCACGGGGCTTATTTTCCTGAAACAATGAACATCTTCGGAATGTATTCAAATGACGATTACGGGTGGGACAGAACTGGCAAAAATCCAAATGAAATTCTTTCACCCTGGTGGAGATATGCCTGGCAGCAAGGGCTTGAACTTGTAACACTTATGCTTGACTATTTCGACTATACTCAGGACAAACAATTCTTTGATACTAAATTAATACCAATGGCGAGAGAGGTCCTGCTCTATTATCTTACCCGCTTTGAAAAAGACCAAAACGGAAAATTGGTGATTTCTCCTACACAAGCTGTAGAAACCTATTGGTACAATGTCACAAATGATATGCCATCAGTCGCCGGACTCCACAACGTTGTAGCCCGGCTGAGCAAAATGACGACTCAATTACCCCCATCAGAACGTGAAATAGTTTCCAGGTTAAAATCAATGCTTCCCGAAATTCCCATAAAATCAGACAACAATATCCGCTACCTTTTGCCTGCACAATTTTTTGACCAGAGACGGAGTAACATTGAAAACCCGGAACTTTATGCAGTCTTTCCCTTTAAATTATACCATATCGGGAGCACCAATGTTGATATCGGCCGTGAAACATTTAATCAGCGAAAAGAAAAAAGTATGGTAGGTTGGTCTTATGATGGACAATGTGCAGCCATTCTTGGGTTATGCGATGAAGCCAAACGTCAGTTACTTTATAAAGTCAAAAACTCTCATAAAAATTTCAGATTCCCGGCGATGTGGGGTCCAAACTACGACTGGTTGCCAGACCAGGACCACGGGAGCAGCATTATGATGACATTGCAAAATATGTTACTTTTTGACGATGGCGAAAAAATTCACATTCTTCCAGCATTTCCAAAGGATTGGAATGCAAAATTTAAATTATTCGTGACAAAAAACACTGTTGTTGAATGTGAATATCTGAACAGGAAAATAACAAAACTAAAAGTAACTCCAAAATCACGCCGCAAAGATATTTTTATCCACTAAACCCTTAGCCCGAATTATTACTATTGAATTCTTACTCAAAATTATTTCAAAGTTAATTTCTGGAGGGCAAGTTTCACCTCGACCTAATTCCAGGCCATTCATTGATAGTCATGTTTAAACCCGTCCAACGGACTGCGTGGAAGTCGTTCCTCCAGTTTCGGGACGCAATGATGCGCGTCTTCCCAATAAACGCAAGCCGTGTCTTTGCTTTTCTACTTCCATTCGAGATTGGAATATAAAAATTTCACTAAATATCAGACAGATTTATCCACGTTATGATTATGCCATGATAAACATAGGTCTTAAATATCAGCACAATATTTGGATAAAACCACACATTGCAAAGTTGATGCTTTTTATTCTCTTTAACTTCCCAGTGCTATAATAGCAAATCCCAGGCATACCAGGAATCAACACACAAGGAATCAAATTACATTAGCCAGTATACTTAAGTTTTGTGCACCATTTTTGCTTAATAAAATGAAAATAATGTTTGTTCATATATATTGGAAAATGCGCTTTCACGCTGTCCGAAACCAGGTCTCACCCCCAATTTGAATACCCTGAAGAGTCTCAATGTAAATGGGGCCTGCTGGAATCTGATGAAGAGGACAAACCTCCATATAAACCATACCTTACTACGACCAGGGTGAACATAATACAGATTCTTATTATTCAATTAATTGCCAATTTGTTTCAATTTTTAAAGTGTTTCTTCTGACTTCTCGATTATTAAATCAACTCAGAGGAATATTGTAAATTTTTTCGTACAAGTTAAAATCGATTAACAATGAAAACAAATAATACATTTTCACGCCGTCAATTTTTAAGCACAACAGTCACAACAACTGCTGCAATTGCTTTTCAGCATCTACTTAATGGCGAGGAACCGATTTTGAATAAGGTGAGGATTGGTGTTGTCGGAGGAAACTTTGGCAGAAGTTTTTACTGGGATGAACATCCTAATTGCATCGTTGAGGCTGTGAGCGACCTTCGACCTGATCGTCGCGAAGCCCTAAAGAAAAGATACAAATGCGATAAAGCCTATGACTCTCTTGAAGAACTTGTAAAAGATAAAAATATTAACGCTGTTGCAATTTTTACACCTGCTCCCGACCATGTACGCCATACATTGCTTGCTCTGAACAGCGGAAAACATGTGATCTGCGCCGTTCCAGCAGCAATGACAATCGAGGAATGCCAGCAATTAATTGATGCCGTTAAAAAAACAGGCCTAACCTATATGATGGCAGAGACTAGTCACTACCAGCAGGGAACTATATCAGCGCGCAAATTTTATAAGGAAGGAAAATTTGGAAACATCTTTTACACAGAATCCGAATACCACCATCCGGGTCTTGAGGTCCTTTTTTGGGAAAATGAAAATAAAACGTGGAGATACGGTTTTCCACCAATGCATTATCCAACCCACTGCACATCACACCTCGTTAGCGTTACAGGGGAGAGACTCGTAAGTGTCTGTTGTATCGGATGGGGAGATAACGACCAGATTTTAAAGGATAACGTTTATAAAAATCCGTTTTGGAATGAGACTGCTTTCTTTAAGACCGACAAAGGAAACGCTTTCAGGGTCGCAATTTACTGGAAAGGCGCACATCGCGGGACTGAACGGGCTCAATGGTATGGCGATAAAATGAGTTTCTTCTTTCCACATCCAAATGGTCTGGATTCAGTAATTGTCCGCTCTGCTAAAACAATGGAAAAAGACAGTGGTGGTTTTTTGCGGGAAATGCCAGAGTTTGAAAAATATGAAATACCAAAATGGTGGAGCACGGAAATGTTGCCACAGCCGCTCAGGCATGACAGCGGACACGAAGGCTCTCATACATTCTTAACCCACGAATTCATTGATGCGATAGTTAAAAACAGAAAGCCAAGCGTGGACGTTTACGAAGCAGTCGCATACACAGCCCCGGGAATCATAGCACATCAGTCTGCTTTAAAAGGCGGTGAATTGCTGAAAATTCCACAATTAAGATAGCTGATAGTTAGTAGAAATATAACAAATCTGGAGGAAACCTAAATCTTCTGGACGATCATGCCGCAAATTATTCTACGTCACTACTACTTCTTTTAGCCCTATTGTCAGCTCGCCACGGACATTAATTGTAGCAGGATACCGGGATGCAGGACCTATACTGTTGGTTTTACTGCCCGGCAACGAGATCGCCATAAGATACACTTCCAACTTCGCCGGCCCCAACTCCAGCGTTTCTCCAGCTGCATTGCTAACAACTACACAAACATGCGAATTATCCTCCCATTGGTCCGCGTTAGTCCATTCAAAAAAACAGTTGGTTTCATTGGTAAGCGATTCCCATTCGTTCGTCCAGCGATACATCCTTTTCCACTTATAAGTCAACGGTTCAGGTCCATCCAAATTCATCCGGAACCAAGCACTATCAGTTTCATACGCACAACTGGCCACATGGCAGATTGCACCTTTGAAGAACATGCAGAGTCTTTATGCAATAACGCCGTAAAGACTGACCGTTCCCGATCGCAGAATCAACAAGATTGTCAAATTTCACGGACTGACCCCAAAGTGACAAGCTCCCCAAACCATAGACGTAGTAGTTGGTAACGCCGGGCCGAATGCGCATCAGCACCTGCGACAATCTTGCATTCGGATTGACCACAAACCGTGTCACTTGGCCATTAGTAAGGTTCGTCACGGCGACTCGGTTGCCAGATGGTTCATAACAATAGCCCATGGACGGGGTGGAACCCGTCCCTCCAACCTGAACCAACCGATTGCGGGTGTCGTAGGTGTAGCTAACGAAGGTATCGTTCATTAGCAGGCTGTTGAAAAATGGCTGTTTTGGAAAACCGGAACCCCGAAAACATTGGGATTTTTGCATGTTTTTTCTCCGAAACCGATTTTTTCAATACCCTGTTAGCGGGCCATACGACATGTTACCGTCCAGATCATGGCTCACTGCCTGGCCATTGAACGTCGCAAGCCGATTGTCTGCATCATAGGTCATGAACCGCAACGGCTGAGTATAATCATGTTGCAACGGCGCAGTAAATCGTTCGTTCCAAATAGCGCCCAGTTCGCCCGAATTGCTCCAAATCATTGGCGAGGTCACAACTCCATACGTCATCCTCGTATTAACTGAATAACAAGCGCGGTAAACCAAGAGGTTAGAATCCCAACTGCAACCATTCCAACAAACACTGCGAAACAGATGAACCATGAAAGAGCCAGACGCAATGGTGGAAGGTTTTGCTGTTGCAGGTTCAGACGTTGGATTCCCCTTTGAGCGTAACCCCTATTCCTCAAAGCACGCCAAATCCTAAGGCCAGTCCCAAAGGCAAGCCGATTGAACTTCCGAAAACGCCAGTTTTCTTCCCCTCCATAACATCTTGCAAAAAATATCAACGGACAAGCGGTCGACCTTAATAATTTCAATAACATTTGCAGTAGTTTGCTTGAATCAAGATTCAAAAACACGCGCACCACAGTGGGGACAGTAGCCTGTCTCCGCTGTTTTCTTCCCGTCAGAAAATATTAGGTAACCCTGACATGACGGGCATTTCAAGCCAAGTCTTCCAAGTTGTTTTCTGCTATTCCGTTCAGCGAGAAACGTGGCGGCAAAAAGCAACACACAAAAGACAAGTTCGAGGAAAATGAGATTCCGAGCCTCGGTCTCAAAGCGAATCCAGAGAAGCACCGCCAGAATAATGATGAAGACAGGCGATGCCAACCGTACGGCATAAATCACACCAAACGGAATGACCCGATGACGTATCCGCCGCTCTGACTCCACTTGCCGTGATATGAACTCTTCTCGTGTCATACTACTGGTCATGATGTCTACTTCCCAGTTGGTGATTTACCAGATGAACCTAAATTAAAAGACGGAGTGATCCAACTACCTTGTTGGTTACCGAGTGTTCCAGATAGTTGGATCGACAGACCAACCCCGCCCGCAATACCCGCCGCTGCGGCACCGCCACTAGCCGGCGTGGGAGCAGTGGCCAGCCAATTCCAAATATTACCCAGTGCAGGATCGTATCCCATACCTGCTTCGGCGATGAATGGGTTCGCGCCTACGGGGATTAAACTCGGCCCTGCACCCATATTGTTTGCCATAAATCGTCCGCCGCCGCTTATTCCAACAAGACCGCCCCCAGCAAGAGTTCCCGCGTTAAAGGCGACAGCGTTCCAGTCGCTGTTCAGAGCGCTATTGATAGTACTCCCAATAGTCAGACCGCCACCAAACGCCCCAGCAATACCCAATGTTCCTGTCACGGCCGCGGTGGCGGTGGCAGTTGGCACACCTACTGCGACAAGTCCTGACACTGCTGCCGGCGCGGCAACCGTTACTGCCCCAGCAATTACTGCACCCACTGCCGCGCCACTTAAAAACGACGTCATAACGTCAGGCTGCCAAGGAGATGGCACATAGAACGGCCCTCCGGGACCGTAAGGATCCCATCCACATACAGGCCCTTCTGG
>Ga0315298_1001928_pt1 | contig 36784 bp, 35 predicted proteins | sample WHS_1_MG_FD_203077 | JGI IMG/M metagenome (GOLD analysis project Ga0315298, IMG submission 203077) | Extremophilic microbial mat communities from Washburn Hot Springs, YNP, Wyoming, USA - WHS_1_MG | ecosystem: Environmental > Aquatic > Thermal springs > Hot (42-90C) | place: USA: Wyoming...
TTGAACTTATTTAAAATCTTTTATTGCTTGGTTAATTTAAAAATCAATGTAAAATTCAAACACTTTGCTCTGCTCCAACGCTTGTTGTTGGTTCTGGAGAAGTATAAGCTCTAATAAAGTAGGTATCGATTTGAGGAGATTTTTGCAAAGTAAGTATCCCATTAGTTTTATCATATTTTCCACCGATGTTATAATTTAGAACTGTTACTGGGGTATTTCTATTAGTTGTTGTTCCATCTCCTAATTGCCCAACACCATTATAACCCCAGCATTTTACAGTTCCATTGCTTAGCAAAGCACATGTATGATAAGTACCAGCAGCAATTGCAACTGCATTTGTTAATCCACTTACTGTTACAGGGGTAGTTCTTAGAGTTATTGTTCCATCTCCTAGTTGCCCAAAATCATTTTCACCCCAGCATTTTGCAGTTCCATCACTTAGTAATGCGCATGTATGAGCCCAACCAGTAGCAATTGCAACTGCATTTGATAAACCAGTGACAGTTACTGGAATAGCACTATAGCTTTCTATTGGATAACTTTTTCCATCTCCTAATTGCCCATAAGCATTCCAACCCCAGCATTTAACTGTTCCATCGCTTAGCAATGCGCATGTATGTTCATCACCAGCAGCAATTGCAACTGCATTTGTTAATCCACTTACTGTTACAGGGGTAGTTCTTAGAGTTGTTGTTCCATCTCCTAATTGCCCATAAGTATTGTCACCCCAACATTTTGCGGTTCCATCACTTAGCAATGCACATGTATGATATCCACCAGTAGCAATTGCAACTGCATTTATTAATCCACTCACTGGTACAGGGGTATGGCTATCAGTTATTGTTCCATCTCCTAATTGCCCATACCAATTGTCACCCCAGCATTTTGCAGTTCCATCGCTTAGCAATGCACATGTAAACCTACCTCCAACAGCAATTGCAACTGCATTTATTAATCCACTCACTGGTACAGGGGTAGAGCTACTGGTTGTTGTTCCATCTCCTAATTCCCCAAAAGTATTGTCACCCCAGCATTTTGCGGTTCCATCACTTAGCAATGCACATGTGTAATAATCCTCGGTAGAAACTGCAACTGCAGTTGATAAACCAGTGACAGTTACTGGAATAGCACTGTAGTTTTCTATTGGATTACTTTTTCCATCTCCTAGTTGCCCATCCCAATTTTCACCCCAGCATTTTACAGTTCCATCACTTAGCAATGCACATGTATGATAACCACCAAGACTTGTTCTTCCACCAATTGGGCCATCCCACTTAAGATTAAAAGCTAAGAAAGTAGAATAGCCATTGCTTTGACTTGTTGCACTTGGATTTCCATAGTAAACATAAATAGTTTTAGTTGAGCTTGCTGGAATGCTTGGAACTTTTACCCAGATCTTTGTAGTTGCTGAGTTGCAACCGCTTTCAATCCAGTAGCTTAGCAATGTTTTAGCATCACTATCTGTAAATCTAATATCTCCGCAATCGCTTCTCATCTTTCCAGCAGAGATTAGGCTTGCAGTATCAAGAGTAACTAAGACTTGATAGCTTGAAAGAGCGTTTGCATTGTTTGTATTACTAATTGTAATTGGTTTTCTATAATTCCAGCCACTAAGCCAAATAATTGAAGTTGAAGTAGATGTTGTTGAAGTAGATGTACTAGTTGATGTGGAAGTCGAAGTACTGGTTAAGGTGGATGTTGTTGATGTTGAAGTTGATGTAGAGGTTGAAGAAGTAGTTGTTCTAGATGTTGAAGAGGTTGAAGTGCTAGTTGAAGTAGAAGTTAAAGAGCTTGAAGAAGGACCTGTAGTATAAGAAAGTAGAGTTGTTTGAAGGTCTCCAATCGAGTTAGATTTAGAAATAATAGATGTTGAATAATCTAAATAAGTAGCAACAATTTTTCCTTTATAAACAGTTTTGAATCCTGTAACAACATTCCCTTTGCTATCTCTACATTGAACCACTCCAGCGGGTAATGAGTAAGCAGATCCAGGATAAAGAATAACTCCACCAGGTATTGAATAAGCATAAGATGTATTTCCCCAAGCATTGCAAGCGATTTGAGTTAGGTTTATCTTACTTGGAAGGTTTGAAATTATTGTTAAGCTTAAATAGCCATTGCTATCTATTGAAAAATTTTTACAAAGAAATGCACCGCCATTGAAAACACAATAGCCTGGAACTGATGGATTAAATACACCAAGCGTATAAAGAGCACCAACAGCCAAACTAATAATTAAAATAGCCCAGCCATAAGTAATTAAGTATTCCATTGCTGCTTGAGATTTGAATTTTATTTCTTTAAATAGAGGATCTTTCTCTTCTTTATCCTCTTTTAATACCTTTTTAATTTTGTTTTTCACAATCTTCTTTAGAAAAAAAATTTAAAAAACTTTTGCTTTATAGATGTTGTCCAATAATTAAAATAACTAGAGAAATTTTCATGCTTATTTTTGCTTTCAATTGGAATTATTGAACACATCAAGTAGGTGCAAAAGCATTAGGTATTGAAACAGGAATAAGTGGAATGGTACATTAAAGGTTTAGCTGATTTTTTATTTTCTTTTTAATATTTGAAGCTTTTATTTTTAAATTCTCAATTCTTTTTTGATTTTCTAAAAATCTTTTGGAAAATTTGATTTGATGTTGTGGTTTGCAAACTTATAGAATCAATGAAGAAGAATAATTTTATCCTACGAAGTTAATAAAAGAATTTTTAAATTGGCTCGTTTAAAAATTTTTTATGGAATACTTAAAAAACAAAGATATAGAAATCGAATTCAAACAAAAAACAAGAAGAGCAAAGGATTTAATTGGAGAAGTTACAGGTGAAAAAATAGAGAAAGAACCAAGAATTTTTATTTTTTCTGAAGAAGATCTTAAAAAGAGTGATATAGATATTGTTGGGATGCATCGTAATAATATAATAGCACTTAGAAAAGAATTAGTAAATAATATATCAGAAAAAGAAAATGCTGATTTTGTTTTTTACCACGAATTCTTTCACTGGGCTGTTCACCAAGTGAAAAATGGCTTTGATGATACCCCCGAAGAAAAACCATTAGCTTTTCCACTTAGAACATTATTTGTAGTAGCAATACCACAAGAAAGATTAAAGGTAAGCTTTATAGAAGAAGGGACTGCTGAACTTTTTGCAGCAACATTAATAAGTAAAACAAAAGAGGAAATACCTAGAAACATATTTTCTATTCACTTTTATCCTGAGGTAAGCAACAGCATAGAAATGATATACAATCTCCGTGCACAAATAAAACTAGGTTTAGTTATAAACGAAGTGTATTATACATTTCGCCAATTAGAAGGATTCACGATGAAGGAACTTATGAAGGTTATAGATGAGAATAGTATAACTGAAAAAGATGGAAGAAAAATGTTCCCGTTAAGTGTTGTAATAAATTCTTTTAGAGATTTTGCACTTATCAAAGAGATGATGGATAAATCAGCTGAAAAATTTTACTTGGAGCATAATTGGATGGCAATTCCCCTAATTGGTAAAATAACAACTTTGTTATCTTTAGAAGTTTACAAAAAATACGGAAAGGATGAAAAGCAATTACTTAAAGATCTAATCTACCCTTCTTGGGATGTAATAGAGAAAGTTGTAGAAGAAATAAAAAAAGACGAAGGCGAACAATTACTCAAAACTACACTCTCAGATCTTACACTTAACTTTAAATGGGCAGGATTTCTAAGGGATGATGAAATTCAGTTTTTAAAAGATATTATAAAGGATCCTGTAGCTGCACAGCAGTTTCTGAAAGATCAAAATAAAGCAAATGAACTAAAAGAAATTCTAAAGAAAATGTATAGGAAAAACTAAAAGTTTAGCTACTTTTACTTTTTCTTCGTTGTTACTTTTTCTTCTTTTTTCCTTCTAAGGTATACAAGTATTGCAACTATTACTATCAAACCTATGGCTATACTAATTATAGAATTGCTTAAAGCTAAATTGTTACTGCTTGCTTTGTTATATACTGGAATATAATAATTGTTTGAACCTGCATACTGTTGATTAGGTGAGCCGTTAGGTTGCTTCCATGTTTCGAAAATTGTTATAGGATAATTTCCAGGATAACCGTTTAAGTCAACGTTGATTACAAATGTTACATTTACCTCTTCTCCAGGGAGAAGCTTTTCAATGTAAGCATTGCTATTTATTGGAGTTATTGGATAAATGCTTTGAAAACTAACTTGTATTTCTTTTGCTTCTTCATTACCAATGTTCTTAATTGTAAAGGTTACTGGCATGTTTGTTGCACCAGGATATGCTTGTGTTTCAACTCCAGTAATTTGGAATTGAGCTGAAGGCATTATATAAATTGTCTTATTGAAAACTTTTGAAAAGTTTTGCTTGTAGTTCGAAGAAGAATAAGTTACATTTATTATAATGTTTGCATTTTTACTTGCTGTATAATTTGCTGAAACAAAAATCCCTTCGTTTATACTGCTTCCTGGAAGCAAAGCTGGAATAAAGAATTTACGTACAGAGCTTAGTATATTCATGTTTTTTCCAGCGATTACTGTTACTGTTATATTCCTTGCAATTCCATTACCAGAATTTGCTATTACAAATTGGATACTTTGATTGTAACCTGAATAAAGTGTAGGAGGCATTGAGCCAAGAAGTGAAACGCTTATATCTGGCTCAGCAACAATAGAATTTATACTAATGCTTGTATTTGCAAAGTATACTTTTCCAGATTCTGAATAATATTTTAATGAAATTGGAATTGTATAAGTTGAATTTTCTATACTTGTATTCGCAAGCATAGTTATTGGTATGCTAATAGAAGCTCCAATTGGAAGTCTGCCTATTGTAACAGAGCTTGTACCAATAGGCTTGAAATTGTTAGTTGAAAGAACGTTAAGTGTTATGTTTTTTACATTATCATAACCATTGTTTTGCAGATTTAATGTTAAAACAAAAGGCTGACCAGGTGTTATTGAATTTACAGAACCACTTACACTTATACTTGGTTTTCCAATTACATATATTGTTATTGGTATAACCGAATAACCAACAACTGTTTGAGTTGTTACTTGATCCTTTGGTAAAACACCACCACTTGTAGTTGCTTTGTAAGTAGTTTCATAAGTTGCAACAAGCTGAAGAGTGTATACTCCTGTTGGTATATTGTTTGGAAGGAGCAAATTATATCCTAATCTATAACCATAGCTACTTCCACCTTCTATCCTACTTATTTGAGCTACTGTTACTGGTGAATAATTTAGAAGAGGATATGCTCCTTCGAGAGAGATAAAAACATTGTCTAATGGCTGTTCATAGGTATTGTAAAGTTGGAATGAAATTTGTACATTTGAACCAGCTACTGCTTGTTTTGGTGTTAAAGTAAGATTTGCTATAGATAGGGCTCCTGCTATAGGAACTGTTGTTGTTCCTGTTTCTGCACTTAAAATTGCAAAAAGTAATAAAGTGCTGATAAATTTAATTTGTGTTTTCATATTCTCAACCTATTTTACTCTTAAACATAAAAACTCCAATTATGAACATGCTTATAGCAAAGGCAATCATTATTATTGAACCAAAAACAAATTCTTGTGGCGAAATATAACCTTTTAGCATTATGTCTCTTACGGCATTTACAGCATATGTTAATGGATTATAAACACTAAGAGGTCTCATGAAGCTTGGAAGTGTGCTAGTTGGTAAGAAAGCACCAGAGAGAAACCATAAAGGAAGCACTAGCGCAGTAGCTATAAGTGAATAAACCTCCATTTTACTTATTCTAGAAGCTAATACTAAAGCAAGAGAACTAAAACTAAAACCAGTTAGAAACATGAAGAAGAAAAAGCCAGGTAAACCAGAAATTCCGCTTGCAAATGTTGCACCATCTAATAAACCTATTATTAAAGCAAGAGTTCCAGAGATAATTGCTTGAGTTAAAGCATAAAGCATTTTACTAAGTATTATTGCTGTTTTATCTATTGGTGCTGCGAGGAATGCTTTAAGATTGCCAAGTTGTTTATCAAGAATTAGACTCATACTTCCGCTCCAAATAGCTCCAAAGGCTGCGGTCATTATTACTATTCCAGCAACAAGAAAAGTTTTATAGCTTGCTGATGCACCATAAGCATAGTTTGGTGTAAGTTTTGGTGAGAAGCTTGAAAATTTATATGTAATTGCACTTGCTCCAAAGCTTGTTACCTTGCCACTTATATAGCTTAAAACTGCCATTGATACAAAAGGTGAAGAAGAATCTATATACATAAATACTTGTGCTCCTGGAGATCCAAAGGTTGGTGGAAGAACAAGAACAACTGAAACTTCTCCGTTTTGAAGTTTTGAAAGAGCGTCTTGTTGATTTGTTATTGTTTTAATACTCACTACTCTTCCAGCTACAAGTTGATTTACAAAACTTCGAGAAGCTTGAGTATTGCTATAATCAACAACAGCTATTGGTAAGCTGTGCACACTTGTACCCATGTTTCCTAGGATAAGTATCAAAACCAAAGGAAGAATAACCGATCTAGCTATACTGGTTACAATATTCTTTTTAAAAATAAGCATTTCTCTTACATAAAGTGCCCAAGTATCATGAAGCAAACCCATTATCTCCTCCTCGCTAAATTTGATCTAGATATAGCATCATTTGACACATTATCTCTAAGAGAAGAACCTGTATACTTTATAAAAACATCATCAAGTGTAGGTTGGTGTAGGCTAACACTTATTACTTCTATTCCTTTTGATTCAAGCTCTCTAACAAATTTATTCATTATATCTAAAGCTTCTCCATCAACTGCGACAGAGAACCTATCCCCTTGCAATTTTGGTTCTTGTTTGAAAAACTTTCTTGCAAATTCAAACGCTTTCTTTAAATTATTCTCATCTGCAGAAACATCGAGTAAAGAACCTTTACTTATGCTTTTTTTAAGCTCTGAAGGAGTACCAAGAGCAACAACTTTTCCATGGTCTATTATCGCAATTCTTTGGCATAATCTATCTGCCTCTTCTAGGTATTGTGTAGTTAGAAGTATTGTTATCTCCTTTTCTTTATTGATTTTTTCAAGAAGGTTCCAAAAATTTACTCTATTTTGAACATCTAGCCCTGTTGTTGGTTCGTCTAGCACAAGTATTTTTGGTTCATGAATTAAAGCTTTTGCAACGGCAAGTCTTCTTTGCATTCCACCGGACATCATTCCAGCATAAGTATTCGAAAATTTTTCTAATTCAACCAATCTAAGAAGTTCTCTACCACGCTGCTCAATGATATCTTCTGGAACATGATAAAGTCTTCCAAATAGCCTTATGTTATCCATAGCTGTAAGTTCAGTTTCGACTATTGTTTCCTGACTTACAAAACCAATCATTTGTCTTATTTTTTTAATATCTTTTTTTGTGTCTATTCCTTCAATTATTATTCTACCAGATGTTGGATCAAGTAGGCCCATGATCATGTTTATTGTAGTTGTTTTCCCAGCCCCATTTGGTCCAAGAAGTCCAAAAAATTCGCCCTTTTTAATCCTTAGACTAATATTATCTACTGCTGTAAAGTCTCCAAACTTTTTTGTTACATTCTCTAGAATAATAGAGTATTCCATAAATACCACAACTTAAAACTTACAAAATCTTCGATATCTCCTTTAGGCTATTTACTAGTATTTTCTTTGATTCCCTTAGTACTTTCTTACCTTCATCAGTTATTTTGTAGTACTTCTTTGCTTTACTTCTTTTTGCTACTTTTATATATCTCTTTTTTTCAAGAGATGCGATGGCATTGTAAACATCAGACTTAAGTACTTTAAATTTCCTAAATCTTTGCTCTTTGAATTTTTTAAGTAAATTATATGGATAAGTCTCTCCATCATTTATACACTTCAATAAAGTAAGTTCAAGCACAATATTTTTGATTTTGGCTAATGGACCAATTATCATAAGACCACCAGTTTAATTTTAAACTATTTTAAATTTAAACTATTTAAACTTTACGCTATTTCTATATTTAAACTTTATGTTATTTCTAAGTAAATAGTATAAAATTTTAAATATTGCTTATGCAAAAATAAAACTCAAAGTGATATTGATGATGTATGAAACCAGGCTCTTTGTTGGTAATGATAACCAAACAAAAAGTTTAGCTGAAAAATTTATAAAAAGAGTAAGAAAAGAAGGAGAATTAAAAAATAAGGAAGCAAAACTCGGTGCAAAAAAATTAATACTGCAAGAAGTTTATGAATGGAAAGGAAGAGAGTATATTTTCATTATAACAGAAACAAAAAGATCAAAATACTACAAGATTTATAAAATCGAAGAAGAATAAAGATTTTTACTTCTTTAAACTTGTTTTTCTTTTCAAAAAATTTTATTAATAAAAAAAGAAAATAGAAGCATGCTTGACTTTACAATATTTGGTTTTATTGCCCTTGCTTCCCTGATTTCTACTTTTATTTCTTCTCGTTTAAAAGCTCCGGCCGTAATCTTTTTAATAATTCTTGGAATGCTTTTTGGACCAAATTGCCTTGGTTTTATAAAAGAAAGTGATACAATAAAATTGTTTTCAGAAATCGGTAGTGTTTTGCTTCTCTTTTTAATAGGTATGGAATTCAATTTTGAAAAACTAAAAGAAGCTGGTTTAATAAAAGTTAGTGTAATTTTTCTAATTGAAATTACTTTTATTTTTGCTTTGATGTATTCTACTTTCAGTTTACTTGGGTTTGAAAAAGAAAAAAGTATTTACCTTTCTTCAATATTTGCTTTTACAAGCACAGCTTTGGTAAGTAGGATACTAAAAGAAATGGATTTATACAAAAGAAGAGAAGTTCCGATTATAATTGGGGTTTGTGTACTGGAAGATATTTCACTTGTTTTCTTTCTTTCTTTTGTTTCAAGCTTAGCGATTCAACAAGAAATTTCTTTAACTACAATAGCTTTATCTCTTTTAAAATCTTTTCTTGTCTTGTTATTTGTAATATTCTTACTTCTTAAATTTTCAAAATTTGTTTCAACTTACTTTCCAAAAGACAATGAAACAAGATTAATGGTAGCAATCGGGCTTCTTTCATTTTTTCTCTGGTTGTCAAGTAGCTTAGGAATGTCTTCTTCTCTGGGTGCATTTGTTGCTGGTAGTATAATTTTTTCCTTTTCTACTTCAAAAATAAGAGAATTAGTCGAGGAAATTGGTATTCTTTTTGTTTCTGTATTCTTTCTTTCTTTTGGGATGTATATCAACCCTTATTCGATTTTATTCAATCTACCAATAATCTTCCTTCTTTCAGTTTTAGTAATAATAGGTAAAATCATAAGTATTTCTTCTGGCTTTCGAATTTTTGGATATCCTATTGAATCTTCATTTTTTGCTTCAACTTCTATGACTTCCTTAGGAGAAGCATCTATTTTGTTAGCTAGCTATGGAACATCGATTGGAATTATTTCAACAGATTTGTTTAGTATAATCCCTGCTGTTGTTATGGTAACTTCTTCAGCTTCATTTTTCCTAATCAAATTTCATAAAGAAATTGGAAGGTTTTTTGAAAGGTTTTTTGTTTTCAAAAAGATTTAATATCAATTTTCAAGAACTTTGAGAAGCTCGCAATTTGCAGAAGGTATACTTATTACAGTTGAATTAATTACAAAAGCTTGCCGATATGCTAGTTCATTGTAGTAATCCCATTTACCAGTTATATTTTTATAGGTAGCAAAATAACCACCGCATATCTTTAATGTTTTCCCAATAACGTTTTGTGTCGGTGTAATTATCCATCTTATTCTAAAGTAATTTGTTGGGGAAAGATAAATAACTTGCTGCTGTTCACCTATCTGGGTTACCATTTTATCCCATGGTCCGTTGTTTGGAACAAACAAATGGGAAGTTTCGTTTGCAAATTCTACCCCAAAATAATGAATGTTTATTGTTCTTTCTATATACCATTGTGTTAAATTCCGAAGAAAAGGATCTCCACCCCAACCAAAATAACCAATAAAAGTAACATTAAGTTCTACTTTATCTCCAGGCTTTGCTTGCGTTGTATTTAAACTTACTTCTACTCTTGTTACATTATTTATAAGAACAAAACTTCCATCTTTTAGAAAAACGCCCGTGAGATTGAAGGAAATTGGTGTTATATTAGTATATCTTTGAAAGATAGAAGTAGTAATCGAAGTCTCATGTATTTGTTTTTTTGAAATTACTTGAAAAAGAAAAATAAGACTACTGCTACCTAATATAAAAATAAGAAGGAAAATCGCTAAAAGCTTTTTTTGCATTTATAAATTTCTTTCAAGGAAATTAAATATTTTTTGAATTTAAAATTTAGCTAAGCTTTCAATTTCTTTCCTACAATTACACTAGAACCAAGGCTAAGCATAGAAGCTAGGCTAAAAATAAATGAAAATCCGAAAAAGCTTATAATAACTCCAGCTATAATCGCTGAAACTCCATAGAAAATATTTTCAAGAGAGCTAACAAAGGCTACTTCTCTTGTTCTATTTCTTTTTGTTGTAGCTTCAGCTAGCAAAGAATAGAAAGCTGGCATTTGCAAAGAGTAAGAAATTGCTCCAATTACTTCCAGCAAAACCAAAAGCTTAAGTTCATTAACAAAAGGGTATAGGAAAACGCATACAGAATTTAAAATTCCACCAAGTAGAAATACTTTGTTTTTTCCAAGTTTATCTGTAAAATAACCAGCTGGGATTTCAAGAATCCCGACAAAAACCCAATAAATACCAATTAGAAGGCTAACGTCATTAATATTTTGAGTAATTTTTGAAAAGTATAAGGAATAGAATGGACCAACTAAGCCCATGCTTATCGCTACCAAAATCTGGGCAATAGCTATTGTAAGCAACTCTTTCTTTAGCTTCATTCCAAACACCCAGTTTGCATGGGCTTATTCTTAAGGCTAACATTTTCTTTAATTTATGCGAACTTGTATCACTTTCCATCTTAGCTTCACCTTTATTCTTGCAATATTATTTTGGTATAAAGGGGTTTATATATTTTTTAGTATAAAGGAAAAACTCAAAAAAAGATTTAAACAAAAAAAGAGAAAATCCTTTCATGAAAGCAATTCAAGTAAAAAATCTAGTTAAAGTATATGGTGGAAAAGTTAAAGCTTTAAATGGGGTAAGTTTCGAAGTTGAAGAAGGTTCTATTTGTAGCATTCTTGGACCAAATGGAGCTGGGAAAACAACTACAATAAAGATAATAACAACACAGATTCCACAAACAGAAGGAGAAGCGAAAGTTTTTGGGATGGATATAAAGAGTGAAGGAAGCAAAATTAGAAATTTAATTGGTTATGTCCCACAGGAGCTTTCTTTATGGACTGATATTTCAGCTTATGAAAACCTGTTAATTTATTCAAAAATTTATGGTATCCCAAGAGATGTAAGAGATAAAAGGATAGCTGAAGTTCTAGATTTGATGGGTCTTGAAGAAGCTGCGAATAGAGTAGTAAGTACCTTTTCAGGAGGTATGCTTCGCAGATTGGAAATCGGAAGCATTCTATTGGTTAACCCAAAGCTTATAATTCTGGATGAACCAACTATCGGGCTAGATCCTAATGCAAGAATGCTTGTTTGGAACAAAATAATGGAATACAAAAAAGAATATAATTCTACAATATTTTTTGCTACTCATTATATGGATGAAGCCGAAAAATATGCTGACAAAGTTTTTCTATTAGATATGGGTAAGGTTGTTATCTCTGGAACACCAAGCTCTTTAAAGCAACTTGTAGCAAAAGAAAAAATCTATATACATCTTAAAAACGAAGATGCTCAAAAAGCATTAAAAATATTAAGTAACCTAAAAGAAGTTTCTATAGAAGAAGCAAATGGAAATAGATTTGTTTTATCAACAAAAACTTCAAAGAAAACTCTTCCAAAAGTATTAAACTCATTATACAAAAACAATATTGTTGTAAGTGAAGTATCTGTTAAATCCCCTTCACTAGAAGATGTTTTCATTAAGTATGCTGGTCATAAAATTGAAGAAGAAGGCAATATAAAACAAGCTTTAGCTACTAGGCGTATGATTCGTTTAGGTCAATAATGTTTGTGATATTATGAAAACTGATGAAATTGAAAACACAATTTCTCAGATTTTTGCAATGGTTGAGCTAGAGTTTAGAAGAGTCATTCATGATCCAAGTGAAATGGTTACGAGAGCAATTCAGCCAATTCTTTGGCTTGTTGTTTTTGGAGGAGTAATGGCTAGAGCTGGAGTATTTGCAAACATAATCAAAAGTGACTATATAACTTATGTAACCCCAGGAGTTATACTTCAATCAAGCACTTTTATTGCTTTGGCTTATGGTATAATGCTTGTTTTTGAAAGAGAAAGTGGGATACTAAAACGTCTTTTGGCAAGTCCGATTCCAAGGTTGAATATTATACTTGGTAGGTCTCTTGCTGGTGCAATAAGAGGAAGCATCCAATATTTGATTATAATTCCTCTTGCTTTTCTAATAGGTGCAAACCTTGTTCCTTCTTTGATAAATTTAACCTTGGGCTACATTTTCATTACCTATGGTTTGATTGGATTTACTTCTATTTCAATAGCAATTGCTTCGCTCCTTAAAACAAGAGAAAGGTTTATGGGTATTATAGGTGCAATAACGATGCCTTTGTTCTTTGCAAGCAATGCTCTTTATCCTTTAGAAGTAATGCCAGCGTGGGTTAAAGTAATAGCTGATTATAATCCTCTTACTTATATCATTTCAGGACTTCGTAATCTTTTAATATACAACTCATTAAACATTATTTTTGACTTCTTTGCTTTAACAATATTTAATCTTCTAGCAATTTTCTTAGCAGTAATTTCTATCCATAGGATAATAGAATAGCTCAAGTATAAAAAACAAAAATAGTTTATTCTCCCTAGTGAAAAAAAGAGTTTTTAAATTACATCCGCCATAAACTTTCTTATGGCTTATATAAAAAGCAAAAGTAATGAAAATTTGTTCTCCAAAAATATTGAAAATGCAAAAAGCCTTATAAAAGAAGTTACTGGAGAAGAGATAATAGATGACCCAGAGATTTATTTTTACTCAGCTTTCGAAAAAAATTTAAAAGCAATAGGGTTTCAAACGGAGAATAGAATATCAATCTCACAAGAACTACTTGAGCATGATAAAAAAACTGCTGATTTTGTTTTTTACCATGAGTTTTTTCACTGGGCAATCCGACAGTTAGGAAATGGTTTCAATGGTAATCATTTTTATGATATACCAAACTTTTCTCAGTTTGCCTTTCCTTTTAGGTTTACACTTGTAAAAACAATGTATAAAAATAATAACAAAATACGTGTAAACTTTTTAGAAGAAGGAACCTGTGACCTTTTTGCAGCAACATTAATCAGTGAAAATAAAAATGAGATACCAAAAAATATGTTTTACCTTCAGTTTTTTCAAGAACCATATAGTATAAAGCAATTTATATCTAATGCTCAGTTTCAAATAAGGCGAAAGATTGCTATAAGAGAAGTTTATAGCACAATACGCGAAATAAATGGGTTTACAGTTGATGAAATAAATAAAATTATAGATGAAAACAAGATAAAAGAAATCCCAATAAGTAAACTAAATGAAGTTAATAAAGATATAGAGAAAATGGATAAAATCGTAATTAAGTGTGCTGAACATTTTTCTTGTAGCCCTGAAGCAGCAACATGTGGATTTCACCAAGTTGGTAAATTAGTAGATTTGTTTGCATATGAAATCTACAAAAAGGAAGGTAAAGATGAAAAACAATTGCTTAAAGATTTAATAAACTCTCCTTGGGATGTTGTGGAAAAGGTAGCAAAAGAGATTAAAGAAGATGAAAAAGAAGAACTACTCAAAAATGTACTTTTAGATACGTCACTTGAATTTGAAGGACTTCTTAGGTATAGATAATTTTTACTCGTAGTGAAAAAAACAATTTTTAAACCACTTATATAAAAATTTTTTATGGGCTACTTAAAAGAAATTAATCAAAAAAAATTTTCAGAAAGCCTTAAGAAAGCAAAAGAGATTTTAGAAGAAGTTACTGGAGAAAAAATTGATAAAGCACCAAAAATTCAGTTTTTTTACCCTAGTTTAGAAGAGAGGATAGCTGGTTTAGCTGGTTTCAGATATGAAGATACAATAGCTATAGCAATTGATTTCAAAGATGAAAAAGAAAAGTACTATACTTTTTACCACGAATTCTTTCACTGGGCTATTCATCAAAGATTGAAAAAAGAATATATTTTGGATAAAGTAGCAACTGATTACCCACTAACTATATTTTTTATAAGACTAATTGAAGAGGCTGGAGCAAATAAAGTTCACCATCCAACAGAAGAAAAAATAAAAAGCGTTTTTAATAATAAAACTTGGACATTAAACTTGAAATTTATGGAAGAAGGAGCATGCAATTTTTTTGCTGGAATACTTATAAGCAAAAATGAAAGTGAAATACCAAAAAATATGTTTTTGTTTCTCTCTGTCAAAAAAGAAAAGTACCTTTCTGCTGTTAAAAAGGTGTATTCAACGCTCTATTTAGTAAATGAAGTATTATCATCTAAGGATATAGATAACATCTCAGCTCTATTTGATGAATTTTCTAAATATTCTTTTTATGATACCTGGACAATAAAAACAACAATTGGAAGTATAATAACTTTGTTAGCTTACGAGGTTTACAAAAGGGATGGAAAAAATGCAAAACAACTTCTTAAAGCTTTAATAAACTCTCCTTGGGGCGTTGTAGAAGAAGTAGTAAAAGAAGTTAAAAAGGATAAAAAAGAAGAACTGCTAAGAAATGCAGTTTCTGATATCTCAAATGAATTTGCGCATTACATAAGATAAAATACTTTGAGAGTTATAATGAACTATTGGACAACACCACTTGCTCGCTTTCATCCCCTACCTCTCGAAATGGGACTTCTCACGAGCAGAGTTAAAACTTCTCGAGCTTCTACTCAACTTTTTAATTTTTATAACTTAAAGTGAAAAGAAGCTTTTTAAATAGTTTATTAAAAATAAGTGTAGGGTGGAGTAGATGGAGAAAACCCAATCTAAAAGATTTCAAAATCTTGAAAGAAACGTTGAAAAATACGTTAAAAAAGGTAGAATTAGTGAAGCTAGATATATGGCTGAGCTCCTTCACGAACCTTATAGGTCAGAAGCTCTTGAAAAGATTGTTAAAAAATGCATAAACGACGGATGGCTTGACTGGGCTAGAGATGTTGCAGAAACTCTTTCTGAACCTAAGAGAAGAGAACAACTAGAAGAAATTGTAAAAAAGCATATGGAAAAAAGTTCTTTTGTTATTGCTAAAGAAGTAGCAGAAGAACTTCAAGAACCTTATCGAACAAGATTACTAAAGCAAATTGCTGAAGAGTGCGCAAGTAGGAGCGAAGATATAGAAGGTTATGAATTTGCTGAAAATATAGCAAAAGAGTTATATGAACCACACAGAAGTCATGCTCTAGGCAAGGTTGCTGAAATAGGTATAAAGAAGGGATTTATTGATCACGCTAGAGTTACTGTAGAGCAAATATCTGAATCAGAAAAAACGCTTTTTGAAGAAAAGATTATTGAAAAATATGTTGAAGTTGGATGGATTGATAAAGCTGAAGAGGTAGCAAAAACTATACCAGACGGGAAGGGAATTAAAAAATTAGTAAGAATACTAGAAAGGTATACGGATAAGTACCTAGAAAATGGATGGTATTCTGAAGCAAAAGGACTTGCAAATAAAATTCCTGAGCCAGAGAGAACCCAAGTTCTTGAAAAAATTGCAAAAAAAGAAAAAGAAGCATTCCAAGAAAAACAAAGAGGATAAAGGATAACAATCGATTGTAAGTTCTATTCCAAAAGTCAAAGCAAATATTTTAAAGTATCCTTTTAAATATTAAGTGGTGTAAAAATCGAAAAAGTAAAAAAACGTGAAAATTTTGAGATAAAAAACGAAGTAAAAAATCACGCTAGAAATATACCAAATGAAAACCTCAAAAACGAAGAAGATGAAGAAACACAATTCAAAAAAATTCAGGAAGTAGAAAAAAATATTGAGAAGTATATAGAAAAAGGAATGTTTGGGATTGCTATAGATACTGCTTTGCTTCTTCCTGAACAACAAATGGTTAAAAATATAGAAAGAATTGCAGAAAAACTTGTAGAAGATGGTTGGGTTTTTGAAGCATTGGAAACAGCAAAACTTCTTCCAGAGCCTGAAAAAAGAAAAGAAATGAAAAAGATAATAGATTATGATGCAAATAGGAAGGAATTTCGATTTTTACAATAAAAATTTTCACTGAAAGTGAAAGCAATAATTTTTAAATTATTTTTAAAAATGTAAAGATAAGGTGTTAAAATGGAAAGCGAGAAAAATGGTAAATTTTTCAAAGGATCAAAGATCAATGAAATTAAAACTTATATTAGAGGAACAGAAACTGAAACTTCTGAAAAACACCTTCAACAAATAACCCAAGCATTAGAAAAGTTTGCAATAAAACTTATTGATATTGGACTTATTGAAGATGCGGCAAGCATATTAAAGGATTTACCACAACCAGAAGGCACAGTAGTAATTAAAAAAATTATAAAGAGTTACATGGACATAGATAAATTAAATTATGCTGAACGCTTAACATATTGCCTTCCAGAAAAAGAAAGAATACCTATTGCAAATGAAATTTTTGAAAAATATATAAAAGAAGGAAAACTAAAGGACGCTGAAGATCTAGCAAGTTTAGTTCCAAAAGAATTTTCAATTCCTATGCTACAAAAAGTTGCAGAAAAGTATATTGAAAAAAAGAAACTAAATGAAGCAGAAGACCTTGCAATCTCACTTCCAACAGACCAAGCAACTCCTTTGCTTAAAAAAATTGCAGAAGTATACGCTACCAGTGGTGACTCTAAAAATTCTCAACGTATAAAAGACATTATTAAATAAAAAGTTCAGACTCGTTTAAATTCAATTGCATTTTTTAGCATTTGGATATTGTTGAAAAAAACGTAGTTTTCTTTTTTATTGCAAAAACTTTTTAACTTTTTTAGATCTTCGATTGAATAAGTATATCTTAAATTATAACCAGGAAGACCATGTAGCCTAAAATAATTTATATCACCAAAAGCTTTTTCTTTAAATGGGTCAACTGCTGAAATTATCTCTAGTTCCTCACAAATTTGTTTTCTTTTTGATTCGCTCCATCCTCTTGCTTCCCAGGCAAAAATAAATCTCTTTTTGTCTATTGAAGAGAAAAATTCTTTTATATTTTTTATATTTTGCTCATCCTCAGTAAATGAAGCAGGAGTTTGAAATAAAATAATCTTAGCATTCAAGGCTTCTGCTATTTCTTTTGTTTTGTCCCATGCATCAAAAACTTCTTTTGTTGGTTGAAAAAAGCCATAGTTTAAAGGGTTTCCAAACTTTTCTTTTAACTTTCTGTAAGTTGGACTGCTAATTTTATGGGTTATTACTTGAAAAGCTTTTATACAAAATTCAAAATTTGTATTAATTTTTGATTCTTCCTTGAGTTTTTGTATACTTCCAAAAGAAGGGATAGAATAAAAAGTGTTCTGTAATTCTACAGCATCAAACTCTTTAAAATATTTTTCTCTGCTTGTTGGAAAACCACAACATCCAACTTTTATTTTAGTAGCATTTCCTTCTTTCTTTTTTCCAATCTCTTCCACTTCTAGATTTATCTTATTCATTGTTACAATATTCTAGAAATTGCAATTTAGATTTAATACTTTTTCTAGTCTTTGTTTGAATTTAAACAAAAGCAAAAACTTTGAAAAAATTTAAAATTGTTTGTTTTGAAAATATATTATGAAAAAATTAAATGAACTTTTTGATATAAAAGGAAATGTAGCAATAGTAACAGGTGCTTCAAGTGGTCTTGGAGTTTTATTTGCAGAAACTCTAGCTGAAGCTGGTGCTAATTTAGCTCTTTGTGCAAGAAGGATAGAGAACGTTGAAGAGCTTGCGAAAAAATTAGAAAAAAACTACAAAATAAAAACTCTTTCAATGAAGGTAGATGTAAACGATGAAAAATTAGTTAAAGAATTCGTAGAAGCCACATATAAAAAATTTGGAAGGATAGATATTCTAGTAAACAACGCTGGGATCGCAGATATAGCTCCTTCTCTACAAGTCCCAAAAGAAAGCTTTTCTAATGTAATAAACACTAATTTAATAAGCGTTTTCATCGTAGCAAGGGAAGTTGCAAAATACATGGAAAAAGCAAAATACGGAAAGATAATAAACATTGCTAGTATCTATGGACAAAATGGTGATATATTTCCAGTTGCATCTTACTATGCTTCAAAAGGCGGTGTAATAAATCTAACAAGAGCTCTTGCAGTTGAATGGGCTGATAAAGGTATTTATGTAAATGCAATTGCTCCTGGCTTCTTCCCAAGTGAGATGACAAAAGGAATATTTGAAGATGAAGAAACGATGAGGCATATAATAACAAAAACACCATTAAAAAGAACTGGAACTCCAGAGGACTTAAAAGGAGTTCTTTTGCTTCTTGCTTCACATGCAAGTGATTATATAACTGGTCAAACAATATTTGTTGATGGCGGATGGACTATCTGGTAGCCTTTACTGATGGAGCTTCAAGAGGAAACCCTGGCGATGCTGCCTGTGGTTTTCTAATCGAGGGAATTATAAAGGAGCCTAAAGTATTTTATCTTGGAGAAGCAACGAACAATTTTGCAGAATATCAAGCAATAATTAAACTACTTGAATTTATAAAAGAAGAAGGGATAAAAAATAAAAAACTAAAAGTTATTTCAGATAGTAAGCTTGTTATAAGCCAAATAAACAAAAAGTTTAAAGTAAAAAGCAAAAAGCTTAGAGCCCTTCTTTTAAAAGTAGAAGCTTTGAAAGAAGATTTGAAACAAAATATGGTAGAAGTTGAATTTGAAAATAAAAGCAGAGAAGAAGAAGGTATAAAAATTGTAGATAAACAGCTAAACAAATTTTTAGATGAAATAAACAAAAAACAAAAACAAAATAAAATTAATTAGCCACTACTGAACAATCTCAGCAGTAGCAAACCTTGGTTTTACATCAGTTATCTTTACTTTCAGGTTTTGCCCTTGCTTTGCGCCTTTTACAAAGACAACAAAGCCGCTTACTTTTGCTATTCCGTCTCCTTTTGAGGCTATAGCCTCAATTGTTACGGTCAACTCATCCCCAACTTTAACTGGTTTTGAGAGACCGAAACTTTTTCCTTTTCCGAAAGCCATTCTTTCACTTACTTCGCTAGAAATAGCTCTAGCGTAGTAAATTTTAGTGTTTTATGTTTTTAAACCTTTTTATTTTAAGTGGCAGTTACCTTACTTCTTTTGTGCTGCTTCAATTGCTTTTTTTATCCTTTCCAAAGCTTCCTTTCTTCCTTTCCAACCAATAACTTTTACCCATTTTCCTTTTTCAAGCTCTTTATAATGCATAAAGAAGTGCTCTATTTTCTCTCTAACTGCTTGTGGCAAATCATTAATATCATTGATATCCTTAAACCTCGGATCAACTTTTTCGATTGGAACTCCTATAAGCTTCCTGTCTTTTCCTTTTTCATCTTCTGTTTCAAGCATTCCAATTGGTTTAACTTTTATTACACAACCAGGTACTAGCTTATCAAAGGAATAAACTAGCATATCAATTGGGTCGCCATCTTCCTCAAGAGTACCAGCTACAAAACCATAGTTAAAAGGATAGTTCATAGCTGTGTATAAAATTCTATCTACTTGAATTATCCCTTTTTCTTTATCTAGCTCATATTTTACATTGCTTTCAAGTGGGATCTCTATAACTACATTTACTTCTTCTGGCGCATTTTTTCCAGCATCTAAATCCTTGTAGCCCGCCATTTAAATCACAAACTACTTTAAAAAAAGAAAAATAAAAATTTTTCTATGAATTGGTTAGCTTCATTTTATTCAAAGTTTTTTCTTTGTTTCTAAGCTTTATTGCAAGTTTTATTGCTTCTTCTGTTGAATCAACATAAACTATATTTTCATGTTTTATCTCTTCAGCAACTTTTTTGTTCCATGGTCTTTTAACCAAGATAAGTTTTTTGTCTTTGTAGTTGTTGTTTACCATTGCTTCTACAAGGCGTGGCGCATCATCTATAATTACTGAGTATTCTCCATTATTCACCTTGTCAACCATATCTTTTACTAAAACAACTTTAAATTCCAAACCAAAATTTTTCTTTAGCCAATCTTTGATAAACTCCTTGTGCTTTTCATCTTGCCTATTAGACACTATAACTACTTCATAATATTTTGAAAGCTCTTCAAGCTCTTTCCTTGAGATATGTGGTTTTATTCTTTCCCTCTCTTTTTCCCAAAGTTCATTATATAATTCAAAATACTTTTCGTAATTTCCGAAAACTTTTTCTACACCTTTTATCCAATCATCTACATCTTCAAGCTTATATTCACCACCGCCATTTTCCTTTAGCTTTTCAAGCATCGCCTCTGTTGTTTTTGCTAAGGTTCCATCAACATCCACAGCTATTTTTGGTTTTTCATCTCTTATTTTGAAATCCATGTTAGATTTTAGTTTTGGGGTATATTTATTTTTTATTTTTAATCAAAAATAGTAAAAATTGTCATTTTTTGTAAGTTTCCAATATCTTTTCATAGATCTTTGTTATGTTCTTTGAAATTTTCGAGTTTTCAAGATCTTTAATTTTTATACCATTATCAAAGCATCTGCTAAGTTTTGGATCAAAAGGGACACTACCTAAAAAATTTAGCTTCTGCTCCTTTGCAATTTCTTCCCCAGCATTTCCAGGAAAGAATTCTATTTCTTCATTGCATTTATCGCAAATCAAACCATGCATATTTTCAACTATACCAAAGATTAGCATGTTTAACTCTTTTGCAAAAGAAACTGCTTTTTTTACTACAATTTTTGAAACTTCGGAAGGAATTGTAACAATTACAGCCCCGTCAACTTTTATTGATTGAGCAACAGTAAGAGCTTCATCCCCAGTTCCTGGAGGTAGGTCTATGAGAAGTACATCAACATTTTCCCAATTTACTTGAGAAAGAAATTGGTCTATCAATTTTGCTTTTAGTGGCCCACGCCAAATTACTGGAGTTTCTTCATTTTTCAAGAAAAAATCCATTGAAATAACTTTTATTCCTTCTTCACTTTCAATTGGAATAATTTTTCCATTTTCAACAGTTGGATTTTTATTTTTTATACCAAGCATTTTTGGAATACTTGGACCAGATGCATCAGCATCTATAATTCCAACTTTGTAGCCATTTTTTGCAAAAATCAGAGAAAGCATAACTGTTAAAGCACTCTTTCCAACTCCCCCTTTTCCACTAAGAATAGCTATTTTATACTTTATACCTTCTATTTGATTTTTTTGTTCTTCAGACATATTTTATTTTGGCTTTTTCCTTTTTTACTCTTTTTGTTCCTTTGGCCCAGAAATTGGTAAAGTAAACCAGAATCTACTCCCTTTTCCAGGTTGAGAAACAACTCCTATCCTTCCACCGTGAAGTCTAACTATTTCTTTTGTAATTGATAACCCTAGACCTGTTCCTGAACCTTCTTGTGTTGCATATGTTTTCCTCTCAATTTGATAAAACTTCTTAAAAAGTTTCTTTTGGTCTTCTTCTTTTATTCCAATTCCAGTATCGATTACCTCTATTTGGATAAATTTCTTACTCTTTCTAAAAACTTTTATAGTTACACCACCGGTTTGTGTGAACTTAACAGCATTACTTACTAAATTTACAATTGCTTCAACTACTCTTGTTTGATCACAAATTATCTTTGGAACATTTTCACCTATTGAAATCTCAAAATACAATCCTTTTTTCTTTGCTGTTTCCTCAAAACTTTTTATAGGTGGACTTTGTAAAAGTTGAGAAATATCTGTTTCAACAAGCTGAAGTTTTAGTTTTTTTGTTTCTATCCTTGCAACTTCAAGTACGCGCATCAAAAGATCCATAAAGCGGTCTGTTTCGCTAAGTATTGTTTTAAGATATTCCTTTTGCTGCTCGTTTAACTCTCCAAATTCTCCATTGTAAAGAAATTGAGTAAAACCTTTAATAGAAGTTAATGGAGTTTTCAAATCATGAGAAATATTGTAAATAAAGTTGGATTTTAGCTCACTTATTTTTCTAAGTTCTTTTATTTGCCTTTCTTTCTTTTCTATCTCTTTTTCTAGTTCTTTCTGCCGAATCTTAATATATTTATTTTCAAGAACATAGTAAAATTTTTCAACATTTCCGTTATCGTCATAAATAGGAATTATACTTTTTGAAAATAAAAGTTCCTTACCATCTTTTGAGGTTCTAATTGTTTCAATTTTTCTTATTTCTTCACCATTTAGGACTTTTTGGATATCTGAAAAAAGTTCTCTCTCTTCATTCTTTCTATAAATATTTCTAACATCATTTCCAATTAAATTGCCAAAAATATTTTTTGCTTCTGCATTCATATAAACAATAATTCCATTTTGGTCTATTGCGTATATAGGCTCGAATGAATTTTCAATAAATTCTTCAAACTCCTTTTTTGCTTTTTGCAAAAGGTACTCTGCTTCTGCTTGTACAATAAACAAAAAGGTATAGATATTATCTTTTTTTCCGAAAATCTTTACTCTTTTCTCTATGTTATTTGGAAGAAGAAGTGTTGCAAATTCTACAAGTTCTTGGTTTTCATTAATTTTGCTTATTTTATCTACAACTTCATTTTCTTTAATAATAGATTCTAAGCTTGCACCCTTTATTTTTTCAGTGTCAAGTAAAATTCCATTTGCATCTTCTATTTTATTGTTTTTAATTACTAAAAAACATGCAAATTTTGATGCAAGCTCAACACTTGCTTCGAGCTTTTTTTCATCTGTTATATCCTTTAGAATAATTATTCTTAAATTTTTAGATTTTACTTCATCTTTTTTGAATATCTTATCTTTTATTACTATTTTCTCTTCGCTCAAAACTTTTTTGAAAAATTCGTCATCACCAAGATTTCTAGCAGCTTTATTTACTGTTATTATACCCCCTCTTTCATTTAGTATCAACTTTGGTACATCCTCTTCAAAAAAAGCCTGAAAGTAATTTATTAATTCTTCTGTATTCTTCTTTAACTCTTGATTTTCTATCAATTTTTTAATATAGTTTAAAAGAAATTTTATTTTTAAAAATTCATCTTCTGAAATCTCTTCTTTTGAAAATATTGAAAGTGTAGCTAAAAGGTTATTGTTTACAACTAATGGAAAAATAATACATGAAGAGTAAAGCTTTGCTTCTTCTCCAAAATTAAATCTTGAATTTAAAAGATTTGATTCAAAAAAAGGTTCAAGAGTTGTTTCAGCAAATTTTGAATAATCATTTGTGGCTTCTGTTTCAATTTTTACTTCTATACCTTTTTCCTTAAGTTGTTGCTTAAAAAGCTCCAACAAAGCCATAGGTTTAGCATTTATTTTTTCTAAATTTTGAATAGAAGATATCAACTCATCTATCATAAATTTTTTTATCATGATTAATTTAAAAACATATTTCAAAAGATTAAAACCTTAAGATGGAAAATTTACAAAAAAGTTCCTCTTTAAAGTTTTCCTTCTACTTCTTTATCTAAACGCTTAAAGAATTCAACCATAAATCTATGCCTTTCTTCTGCTATTCTTTTTCCTTCTTTTGTAAACATTTTATTTTTAATTTTTCTTAATTTCACCATGTATTCTCTATATACTGTATCATCTCTTGAGTACTCTTTTATTTTTTTAACATCTACATCTTTATCATAAAATTTTGCACCAATTTCCCCAGCAAAAAGAAACGCTCTACCAATACCAATAGCACCAATTGAATCTAATTTATCAGCATCAAATAAAACTTTTGCCTCTTTGGTTTCTGGGATTTTATTTTTTCTAAATCGATGAGTTTGAATGCAATACACTACTTTCTCAATTTTTTCTTTTTCAACATTATATTTTTCTAAAATTTCCTTTGCCATTTTTGCTCCTATTTCTGCGTGATCTATTTTTCCATTGGTTTCATCCTCAATTTTTCTCCCAATATCGTGTAAAATCGCAGCCAGTTTAATAACTTCTAAATCTGCCTTTTCTTTTTTTCCAATTCTTAAGGCTAAATTGTAAACTCTTTCTACATGGCTCCAGTCGTGGCTTCCTTTGGCATTTTTAAAATATGTTTTCGCTTCTTCTTTAATCTTCTCAAATAAATCTCTTTTCATAAAAGTAGTTTATTTTTTTTAAAAATAAATTTTTTCTATTTAAGTGTTGTCCAATAATCCCATCTGAAAGCTAAAAATAAGCATAAAAATTTCTCTTGTTAATTTTAATTATTGAACAACATCAAGCAAGCGAAATTTTTATAAACCACTTAGGCAACTTAACAAAGCAAGAAAAGAAAAAAGAGAAAAAGAAATTGATTTACAAACTCTAGTTGCAAAGATAAAAAAAGAAAAACCAATATTCAAAAAAGTTTATTCAAAAACTCTTCAGATAGTAAGCTATCAACTAAAAAGTAATCTAAATGCGTTAAAAGAGGTGATAGGTTGGAGGATGCTCCTTTACTTTGTGAAATCTCCGCAAAAGGGATTATTACAGGGCAAGAGCTTTCAATAAGGCAAGAAGCCCCATCTGTAAGGGTGTGGTAGTTCACAATTAGTCGCCCCCACCAGGATTTGAACCTGGGTTATTGGCTCCGCAAGCCAACGTTCTATCCAAGCTAAACTATGGGGGCTAAATTACTTTCTCTTCTTAAGAATAAATATTTTTTAAACATAATGAGTAAAAAAGTTATGATTCTAGGAATTCATAATTGCCATGACGCTGGAGCAGCGTTGGTTGAAAGTGGAAAGATCGTTGGTGCAGTAAATGAAGAAAGATTTACAAAAAGAAAAAACGATGTTGGCTTTCCAAAAAACAGTATAAAATGGTTAACTTCTCTAGGTGGAGAAGTAGAAGAAATTGCTGTTCCATGGATTGGAGGAAGTGCTTTAATCTCTAGAGTTTTTCCTTCTTATGAAGAAAAAAGGAGAGAACTTTGGAGAAAAAAAGGTAAAAAGCCAAGCAGAATAAATATGCATTTAAGGAACTTAGCTTTTAAAATAATCCAAGATCAAAAGCCAAAAGAAGTTTGGGAATTTTTCGGAAAAAACATAGGAAGTTATTTTATAAAAAAACAATTAAGGGGTTTTGGTTTAGAAAATAGAAAAATAAGTTTTGTTGAGCACCATTTAGCTCACGCAGCTTCAGCTTATTACACAAGCGGGTTCAAAGAGGCAATAATAATTACTCTTGACGGTGCTGGAGATGGTTTAAGTGGAAGCGTTTGGATAGGTGATAACGGCGAGCTTAAAAGAGTAAGAAGCTTTAAAGCAAGCGCAAGTCTCGGCATCCTCTATGGTGCTGTTACACTTGCTTTGGATATGAAGTATAGCGAAGACGAAGGAAAAACAATGAGCTTAGCTGCTTATTCTTATCCATGTGAAATAGAAGAGCTAAATAAAATTGTTAGATATGATGAAAAAAGTAAAGAGCTTGTAAGCGATTTTGGAATAAAATATGAACTTTTGCTTGCCGAGTGGATAAAAGATAATCTTCTTTGGAAGTATAATAGAGAAGAGCTTGCTTATGCTGTTCAAAAGCATATCGAAGAGGAAGTAGAAAAAATTGTAAAAGATGTTGTTGAAGAATATAAAATTCCTTATATTGCAGCAGCTGGTGGACTTTTTTCAAATGTAAAGATGAATATGAAAATAAACAATTTAGATTATGTTAAAGAGCTTTATGTTTTTCCACATATGGGTGATGGCGGTCTTGCTCTTGGAGCTGCAGTTTTACTTGATTATGAAAGAAATGGAAAGATTATGGAAAGGCCAGAGCAGATTTATTTTGGTCCAGAGTTTTCAGATTCTCAAATTGAAGAAACTCTGAAAAATAATGACCAGATAAAATTTGAAGAGACAGATGTAATTAATGCTGCTGTTGAAAAAATTTTAGATGGTGAAATTGTTCTTTGGTTCCAAGGGAAGCTTGAATATGGACCAAGAGCCCTTGGAGATAGAAGCATACTTGCTTTACCAAATAGAGCTGAAAGTAGAGATATGCTTAATCTTTTGATTAAAAAAAGACCTTACTTCCAACCTTTTGCAGCAACGATTCTTGAAGAGGATGCAAAGAAAATTCTTGAAGACTATAAAACACCAAATAGGTTTATGACTAGTGCAAATATGGTGAAAAAAGAACATTGGCAGGATATGGTTGCTGCATCACACATCGATCATACTACTAGACCACAAATTCTAGGGAAAAAAGAGAATAAACTGTTTAGAGAAGTAATTAAAAAACTAAAAAAGCAGAATGGTATAGGAGCAGTTGTAAACACTAGCCTTAACAAACATGGATTTCCAATCGTTCGCAGTCCAGAAGATGCTATATGGACGCTTCTAAATACTGGAGCAAAATATCTTGCAATGGGAAACTTCTTTGTTGAAAAAGTTAAGTAGCTTCATAAAGAGAAATAGCAAAAGCAGGGTTTACAAATTCTGTAGCGTTGTTAAGATAAGCAGCTTCATAAACTTTTGAAGCTTGAATGAGTTTGAAACCGCATTTTTGTTGTAGGTCACCATAAGCCCAAGAGGTACATGGTGATTTTTCTGGTAAGCCAGAAATCGAAGTTGGAGCAACAACATAAGCATTTTTTATTTCATTGCAATTTTTCATAAAGTCATAAGCTACAAAGTTTATATCATTTCTAAAGTTTGTAAAAAGTTTTAAAAACCCTATGTAACCTGAAGGAGCATAAACAAGAAGATTTGTTTTATTGCTTAGAATTTTTGCAGTATTTGAAAAATCAAACTTAACATAATAATTAACTCTGTACCAAAAGGTATTTATAAGAACACTTGGATAAAGCAAAACAAATAAACAAAGAGCAACTAAGAAATATTTTATTGGATTTTTGAATTCAAGAAGCCTTTCTATAAAGATTGCAATTGTAACGCATACTGGAACAACAGCAATAAGGAGAAATCTTTCTAACCTATGCATAAAAACATATCTTGGAAAACTCATTGTACCAAATTCAAGGTATCCAATTGTTGAGATAGCCCAAAGAACCATCAAATAGCTTTTTCTTTCTTTTAAAAGAATTAAGGAGAAGCTTGCGAGAATGAATAAATAAAAGTAAAACCCAACATAATTGTTATTTGGCTCTTTTAGGTTGTTCCAGAAACTAATTAAAAAACTTTGGAAAGAATTTAAATTGAATGAATACGGGAACATTACCATTATATAAAAATTTGGATCTTGTGTAGCACTTGGAATTCCAACATATGCATTATTTTCTATTTTACCAATTGTTGAATAGAATTCAAGCTGGTTTTGAAAGAAGAAAAATGGATTTCCAAGAGTAATTAATTCATAAATTGCAACTAAAAGGTAAGCAAAAATTATTCCAAATATAAAAGAAAACGTTGAAAAAGAAATCTTTGTTTTCTTATTCAAAGAATAGCTTAAGATAGCATATAAACCAAAAAAGAAAAACATAACAAATGCTTCTGGAGTAGTTAGCAAACTACTAAAAAGAAAAACACCACTTGCAAAATACTTTAAATTCTTTTTGTTTTCATCCTTTTCATTTCTTGCCCATAAGAAAAAGAAAACGCTTAATGTAGTAAAAAATTCCATTGGTATATTATCGCCAGAGGCTGTTGCAAGAAGACCAACCAAAGGAAAGAATACGAAAAGTAAAGCAGCAACAAATCCAACTCTCCTATTGAACAAAAGAATACCAATAAAATAAGCAAGAATTGTTGTTAAAACAGCGCATGTGAGGCTCCAAAGAGAAGAGCTAAAATCAGAAGGTCCAAGAAGATAATAAAAGAAAGCAGTTGGAAAAATTACTAGAAACCTATGGCTAAATATGTAGCTACTTTCTTTAAATACTCCTCTATAAATATCATAAGCTGCTCCAACATAAGCTAAATCATCACCAAATGCACTAGGCCCTTTATAAAAATAAAGAAAGAATGCAGAAGAAAAGATAACTAAAAATGCAACTACTGCAATGTCAGTTTTGTTCACTTTTTTCTTTCTTTTTTCTTCTTTCTCTTTTTTCATTTATTCACTTTGGGGCTGCAGGGATTTGAACCCTGACTTGCAGGTTTCTCAACACAAATTGCGCTTTTCAGCGCTCCAAAATTATATCATCGCAAAAGCTCAAAATTTTAATCTTTTCTGGAGCCTGCCGCGCTGCCTTGTTACGCTACAGCCCCTTACATATATATTTAAAAATTAGTTTTAAAAATAATTGCATTGGTTTATTTGCTTTTTAGAGTAAAATTTAAAATTGCTAAAGCTAAAATTTATCATGGTTTCTGAAAAACTTACTCAAAGGAAAGAGAATTTTGCTAAATGGTACGAAGAAGTAGTAAAAAAAGCAAGGCTTTGTGATTATTCGAATATACATGGAATCTATGTTATTATGCCATATGCTTATGAGATTTGGGAAAACATATCAAAAAACTTTGATTTAATTTTAAAAGAAGATGGAGTTAAAAATGCTTATTTTCCACTTTTTGTAACAGAATCGCAACTTAAAAGAGAAGCTTCACATTTTAATGGTTTTACTCCAGAAGTTGCTTGGCTTGAGGAAAAATCAGGAGAAGAAAAAATCGCTATAAGACCAACATCTGAAGCTATAATGTATGTGTTTTTCTCTAAATGGATTGAAAGTTACAGAGATCTTCCACTGAAAATAAATCAATGGTGCAATATTGTAAGATGGGAAATTAAAATGACACATCCATTTATAAGAAGTAGAGAATTCTTATGGCAGGAAGGGCATACAGCCCATGCGACTGCTAAAGAAGCAGAGAATTATGCTTTAGAAGCATTAAATCGATATAAAAAATTCGTTGAAGATTATTTAGCTTTAGAAGTTGTTTCAGGGAGGAAGCCAGAAAGTGAAAAATTCCCAGGTGCTGAAACAACATATACCTTAGAGATAGTAATGCCAGATGGAAAAGCGCTCCAGCTTGGAACTTCACATTTTCTATCCCAGAACTTTTCAAAGGCTTTTGGTATAAAATTTAAAACAAAAGAAGGAAATTCTGATTTTGTTTATCAGACTTCATGGGGAATTACAATAAGGTTAATAGGTGCTCTGATTTCTATTCATGGTGACGATAAGGGGCTTGTTCTTCCACCAAAAATAGCTCCATTGCAAGTAATTATAATTCCAACAAAAAATGAAAAACAACTTTTGGATTTTGCGAAAGAAGTAGAAAAAAAATTAGAAAAAAATATAAGAGTAAAAGTTGACGATGATTCTTTGCACTCTTTTGGATGGAAGCTTAATCATTATGACCTCCTTGGTGTTCCAATAAAAATTGAAATTGGTGAAAAAGAAATAAATGAAAAAGAGCTTACAGTAGTAAAAAGAAATGATTCAACTAAGATTAGAATAAAATTTGAAGAGATTGAAAAAATTCCAAAAATTCTTGAGCAGATCCAAGCTGAAATGTTTGAAAAAGCAAAAGCTTACTTAAAAGAAAAAATAGTAGAAGTAAAAAGCTATAAAGAGCTTGAAAAAAATTTGAAAGAAGGAAGAATGTGTAAGATTTCTTGGTGTGGAAGTAAAGAATGCGAAGAAGAGCTTTCAAAAAATTTCAGCTTAAGAGTAATAACTGATGAAAAACCTTTTTCAGAAAAATGTATTTGTGGCAAAGAAGCAAAAAGTGTTCTTTACATAACAAATTCTGCTTATTAACAAAAAAGAAAAAAATAAAACTTTGCTTTGTGTTATTGCTTTATGAAATTTGTAAAATTTTTTAATGAGTTAGGTAAAAACGATATATCAATCGCTGGTGGAAAAGGAGCAAACCTTGGCGAAATGAAGAGAGCCGGACTTCCTGTTCCAGATGGTTTTGTTGTAACAGCCCAGGCATACAAATATTCTTTAGAAAAAAACAACGCAACTTCAAAAATTATTCAGCTTCTTAAAGGCCTTGATGTAAATAATCAAAAACAATTATCTGAGGTTACAAAAAGGATTAGGAGTATCATAGAAAACATTAAAATTCCAAACGAAGTTGAGCTAGAGATTAAAAAGGCATACAAAAAACTCGTTGGCAAAAAAGAGATGACCGTAGCTGTAAGAAGTTCCGCAACTGCTGAGGACATTCCATCTGCTTCTTTCGCTGGTGAACAAATTACTTTACTTAATGTAAAAGGCGAGACAGAAGTAGTTAAAGCAATCAAAAAATGCTGGGCTTCACTTTTTACTGAAAGAGCAACTTTTTATAGAGCAGAAAAAGGATTTTCTCATGAGAAAGTTTTAATTGCAGTTCCTGTTCAAATCCAACTCGGAGTTCTTTCTGAAGAAGAATATAAAAAAGGAAAATATAAAGCTGGAATAGGTTTTACAATCCATCCAGTTACTGGTGAAAAAGATAAAATAGTTATTGAAGCATCTTATGGGCAAGGAGAAGAAGTAGTAAGTGGAAAGGTAACTCCAGATACTTATATTTTTGATAAAAAAACAGGAAAGCTAATAGAAAAAAGAGTAGGCTCAAAAGAAAAAATGAAAATAACCGCTGATATTGGGCTAAAAGAAATCGAAACCCCAAAAGAGCTAAGAAATAAAGAATGCCTCACACAAAAAGAGCTCAAACAGCTTTACAAATTAGCTTTGCTACTTGAGAAGCATTATGATTTTCCACAAGACTTTGAATGGGCTTCTCAGAATGAAAAAGTTTATTTGCTTCAAACAAGACCAGTCACAGCTTTCTTTGAGAAAAAGGAATCCAAGCTTAGAATAAATATAAAACCTTTAACAAAAGGTCTTCCAGCTTCTCCTGGAGTTGGAATTGGCGAAGCAAAAGTTGTTTTTTCTCCAAAAGAAAGTGATAAGCTTAAAGAAGGAGATGTACTAGTAACAAGAAGGACAAATCCTGATTTTGTTCCTTTAATGAAAAAAGCAAGTGCTATTGTTACTGATGAAGGGGGAATGACGAGCCATGCTGCAATTGTGAGTAGAGAACTTGGAATCCCTTGCGTCGTTGGAACCGGAAATGCAACAAAAGTTGTTAAAGGAATTGTAACAGTTGATGGAAGAGAAGGTTTTGTGTATCCTGGAAAGATAGAAGAACTTGCCTCGAGAGAAAAAGCCTTTACAGTTACTCCGGAAGAAGTTAAGGGGCTTAAAACTAAAACAAAAATTTTAATGAATCTTGGAGTTCCAAATGAAATAGAGAAATACAAAGACCTTCCATTTGAAGGAATAGGATTAATGAGATTAGAATTCATAATCGCAAGCTGGGTAAAAGAACATCCCAACTATCTTCTTGAGAAACATGAAGAAAGTAAGTATGTTGATAAGCTAGCTGAAGGAATAGCTATTGTTGCAAAGGCAATATACCCAAGATTTGTTGTTGTAAGATTTAGTGATTTCAAAACAAACGAATATCGAAACTTAATAGGTGGAGAAAAGTTTGAACCAGTAGAAGAGAACCCAATGATCGGATGGCGTGGTGTTAGCAGATACATTTCTCCACAATTCGAAAAAGCATTCAGATTAGAATGCAGAGCAATAAAGAAAGTTAGAGAAGAATACAAATTAAACAATGTATGGGTAATGCTTCCTTTTGTAAGAACAACATGGGAGGTTGAAAAAGCTTTGAAGATAATGGAAGAAGAGGGATTAAAGAGAAGTGAAGACTTTAAAGTTTGGTTGATGGCAGAAGTCCCAAGCATAGTATTCATGGCTGAAGAATTCTCAAAACTTTGCGATGGCTTTTCAATAGGAAGCAACGACCTAACACAGCTAGTTTTAGGAGTTGATAGAGATTCTGATCTTTTAGCAAACATGGGATACTTCGATGAAAGAAATGAAGCCGTAAAAAGAGCCATACAAGAACTAATAAAAAAAGCTCATAAGAACAAAGTAACTGTTTCAATTTGTGGACAAGCTCCAAGCGTTTATCCAGAGTTTACAGAATTCTTAGTAAGAAACAAGATAGATAGCATTTCTGTAAACCCAGACACTGTAGCGAAAACAAAGAAGCTTGTATATGGAGTAGAGAAAGAATTAAAAAGAAGAAAATAAAAAATAAAAAAGTTTTAAAAGCCAAAAAGAGAAAAATATTAAAATCATCGATGAGGTGATGAGATGAAAAAATATGTGAAATTTTCGACACCAGCAGATTTAGCCCAAAAGGCTTATGAAGCAGTAGCTACTGCAAAGAAGACAGGAGCAGTAAAGAAAGGAACAAATGAAACAACAAAAAGTATTGAAAGAGGCTTAGCAAAGCTTGTTGTTATAGCTGAGGATGTTGACCCTGAGGAAGTAGTTTTGCACATTCCACAGCTTTGCGAAGAGAAAAAAATACCATATGTATATGTACCATCAAAGAAGGATTTAGGAAAAGCAGCAGGTTTGGAAGTAAGCTGCGCAAGCGTTTCGATTGAAAACCCAGGAGAAGCTGCAAAGCTTATTGAGGAGATAGCAAGCAAAATTTCTGCAATAGCTAAGGGTTAGAAATGGAAGGATTTTTAGCTGAAATAGTAGAAGTTATTGGAAAAACAGGAGTTTTTGGTGACGTTTACCAAGTAATGTGCAAAATACTTACTGGACCAGATAAAGGCAGAGTAATAAAGAGAAATGTAAAAGGTCCACTTAAAAAGGGAGATTTAATAGTCCTTCTAGAAACAAGTAGAGAAGCTAAAGCAATAGTATCTAAGTAGTGGGCAAATGAAATGCTCATTTTGTAATAAGGAAATTGAAGCTGGAGAAGGAATAATCTATGTTACATCTGATGGTAGAATAAGGTATTTCTGTAGCAGCAAATGCTATAAAAACGCTATCAAACTAGGAAGAATACCTAAAAAACTAAAATGGACTCAAAAAACAAAGTAAAAATAAAAGAAGCGAATACTAAAAATAAGTATGATAAGACAACCAATAGTAACAGTTATGGGTCATGTTGATCATGGAAAAACATCTTTACTTGATTGTATAAGAAAAACAACAATTGCAAAAAAAGAGCATGGTGCAATTACACAGCATATTGGAGCAAGTGAAGTTCCAAAAGATGTAATAGAAGAGATATGTTCTCCAATACTTTCCAAAATTGGTGCAAAGCTTAGAATCCCAGGTATCTTATTTCTGGATACTCCAGGGCATGAAGCATTTACTAATCTTAGAAAGAGAGGAGGGAGTATTTCTGATCTTGTTGTAGTTGTTGTTGATATCAATGAAGGTTTCAAACAGCAAACATCTGAAGTTATAAATATACTTAAATCTTATAAAACACCATTTTTAGTTGCTGCAAATAAGGTTGATTTAATTACAGGTTGGATCCCATCAAAAACACTTTCTATTCAAGAAAGTCTCTCTCTTCAAAATTCTCAAACATTACAAAGGTTGGACGAAAAAATTTACTCAATAATCGCTCAACTTGCAACAGAAGGTTTTAATAGCGAACGCTTCGATAGAGTTAAAGATTTGACAAAAGAGGTTGTTATAATTCCAACAAGCGCAAAAACAAAAGAAGGCATTGCAGAACTTCTTGCTTTTATCGCAGGACTTTCACAAAAATTTCTTGAAGAAAGATTAAAAATTGAAGTTGAGGGAAGCGGCAAAGGAAGTATAATAGAGCGAAAGGAAGAAAAAGGATTTGGTGTTACAATAGATGTTATACTTTACGATGGAACATTAAAGGTTGGTGATGAAATTGCTTTTTCTGATGGGAAAGAAGTGAAGATTACAAAGGTGAAAGGTATACTCCATCCAAAGCCACTTGTTGAAACTAAATCAGCTGCAAAAAAAGGTAAGTTTGAAAGTGTTAAAGAGATAAGTGCTGCAGCAGGGATAAAAATAATTGCACCAGATTTAGAAGGTGCAATTCCTGGTTCACCAATATTTGTTGTTAAAGGTCCAGAAGATGAAAAAATCCAAGAGATTAAATCTGAAATAGAAAAAGCATTAGAAGGTGATGGTGAAGGAATAATTGTGAAAGGGGATACCATTGGAAGTTTGGAAGCGCTGAGGCATTTTCTTCAAAATAAAACAAAGGTTGCATACTTTGGATTAGGTACAGTGACAAAAGAAGATATTTCATATGCTTCAAGTTTTAAAGAAAAAAATAATAGCTACGGAATAATTGTTTGCTTTAATGTGGATGTTGAAAAAAGTATAAGAGAAGAATGTGAGAAAAGGGGAATAAAACTTATCACTACAAAGGTTATTTATGAGGTTTCAGATCAGCTTGAAAAAACTTTGGAAGAAATAAAAAACGAAGAAAAAAAGAAGGCAGAAGAAAATTTAGTACTTCCAGCACAGATAAGAGTTCTTCCGTTTTGTTTTAGATTTTCAAACCCTGCAATTTTTGGGGTAAGAGTAGAAATTGGAAAAATAAAACCAGGATATTTACTTATGAACGAAGATGGAAAAAGGATAGGGAGAATAAAATCTATTCAAAGTGAAAAGGTAACTTTAAATGAAGCCACAAAAGGGCAAGAAGTTGCAATATCTGTTGATGATGCAACTTTTGGTAGACACTTTAAGGAGAATTCAACTCTTTACTCAATTATACCAAAAGAAGATATTGAAGCACTAATTGGGAAGTATTCTTATCTTCTTGATGAAGAAATGAAACAGCTTTTGTTAAAAATAAGAATACTTCAACTAAAGTCCTAACTTCTTTCTTGCTTCTTCACTCATCATTTCTGGTTTCCATGGTGGGTCAAAAACAATATTTATTTTTACTTTTTTTACTCCTTCTACTTCTTTTGCCTTTTCTTCGACACAACTTACTATCGAAAATGCAAAAGGGCAAAATGGTGATGTGAGTGTCATATCTATAATTACATTGCTTTGTTCTATGTTAATTTTGTAAATTAAACCAAGATCTATAACATTTAAACTTGTTTCTGGATCCACACATTCCTTTAGTTTTTCCTTTATTTTTTCTTCACTTATTTGTGCTTTCATTATTTCATCAAAATGTTTTTGAATATATTGTTGCTACCAGTAATTGTTATGTTTGGTGAAGAGAATATTGTGATATTTCCAAACAAAGAGTTTGAAGCTGTTCCAATTATTGAGTACAAACTTGAAGAGATATTTATATTCTGGAAATTAAACTTGGCTCCATATATTTTTGCAACTGTAGAGAAATTCTTTACATTGCAGTTTTTCATAGTAAATCTAGAAGCATTTACAAAAACTAATGTATTTTGTGAATTTCCTAAAAGCGTGTGACCATTGCAATCTAAGGTAGAATCATTAGAATAAACTGTAAAGCAGACAGGTGCAGAAATTACATAGTCAGAGAATAGTGATAAGTAACCTCTTAATGGTTGGCAAGGGCTTGATAATGGTGAAGTACATACAAACCACACACAATTCTTTGAAGCACATGTTGCAATTCCATTGTTTTTGTTTATTGAATTTGTAGAAGGATCACAAATTACATTTTGGAGTTTTGAAGTTGCTATTGAATTGTTTTGGCTTTGGTTCAAGAACAGAATCTTCTTTATATTTGTAAAGATTATTTTGTTTGAGTTTGAGTTATTAAGTATAAATGAATTTGATATACTTGTATTATGGATAAGGCTACCATAAAGTTTGTTTACAATAAAATCAGTTGTAGTAACATTTATGAAAGAAGAGTACCCAACATTTTCTAAAACTATTTTGCCGACATTTACTGTGTCTATAATCCTTAGATATTTCGAATTTTTCGCATAAATGCTGTTTTCAAAATTAGAAATTTTGCAGTTTATTAAAGTTACATTATCACCTTTTACTAAAATTCCATTTCCAATTCCATTTCCTTGAATAGAAAATCCTGAACAGGAAAGGTTAACATTGCTTGCAAGGATTTGAATGCAAGAAGAACTTGAAACTAAATTATTAGATAGTGTATAATTTCCAGATGAAGAGATCACACTGCAGCTCTTTACTTTTGTAGAGCTCAGTGAAGGTGTTAAAATCTTTGTACAATTTGCCCATAAGCAGTTTCCAACTAAGCAAGAAGAAGATGAAAAGGTGTTAAGATAAATACCTCCACTTGAATTGTCACATGAAAAGTCAATTTTTATGTTTTTTGAATTTCCTTGCTCAAAGAAGTTCCCAATAGAATTTTTTTCAAGTTGAAATCCAAATGTGTTGTTGTAAGAAGACACATTATGGAAAACATTTTGAAGGGAATTTTGAATTTCAATACCGATTCTGTTGTTAAGGACTTTTAAGTTTTTAAAGTTGTTTGCATTTGAATTGTTAAGTAAAACACCTTTATCATTTCCTTTAATTTCAACATTTTCTAAGTTTATATTGGAACTTCCAAAAATGCTTACTGCAATACTATTGGTTTGTAAAGCACCATTTTTTATATCAACTTTATTTACATTAAATATCTTAATAGCTGTTGTAGCTCCATTACCAACAATTTTTTTATTGTTTAAATCTATTGATACATTGCCAACTTTAATTTCCAAACAGTTTATTCCAAATCTTGAGATATTTGAAAGGTATATATCTTTTGAAACAAAATACTTTCCTGGTTTGTCTATTATCCCGCAGCCTTCTATTTTTTGTGATAAGCTTTCAAGATTTATTGGATAATTTCTTCTACAGTTTGCAAATTCACATCCAGAATTGTTAAAGCAACCACCAATAAATGAAGAGCTTGATAATAAAACACCAGATATGTAATCACACTTTAAATCATAAATTCCACTTCTTAAAATATTCCCATTAATACTAATATTTGATGAATTTTTAAGTTCCACTCCAAAAATTGTAGATGA
>Ga0315298_1001929_pt1 | contig 36780 bp, 27 predicted proteins | sample WHS_1_MG_FD_203077 | JGI IMG/M metagenome (GOLD analysis project Ga0315298, IMG submission 203077) | Extremophilic microbial mat communities from Washburn Hot Springs, YNP, Wyoming, USA - WHS_1_MG | ecosystem: Environmental > Aquatic > Thermal springs > Hot (42-90C) | place: USA: Wyoming...
CCGCGCAAGAGACGCACGAACTCGTTCGTGCTGATGCCTTCCAGCCACCCGGCGGGAAGGCATTTCCATCTACCAGTCCAGACAGCTCCAGACAAGCATAGATGAAAATCCAGATACAAGAGACGCGCAGACGCAGAGTTGGTATGGCGCGCAGTCCACTGCGCGCCGGAGTTGGTTGTGCAGAGCCGGCTTTTAGGTTTGAATCTTGTTTTCCGCGCTCGTACGGGCGCGGCTACGACCTGCTGGTCTGTCGGTGCTGGAAACACGCTGTTGATTCGGGATGCGGCGGCCAAGGGGACTTGCCTGCCATACCTGAGATCGGGTTTTTGACAAAGCGAAAACGCTTTAGTCCGGATATTTCACATGTTTTACGTACTGCATACTTCCAAGTCAGCCGCTTGCCTACGTGTTTGGGTGCGATGCATAGGCAGGGGCGCGGCTGCAGTGCAGGCAGGCGATTCATCAGGTTTTCCCGCGCCCCCTGGCTGCGCCACAATGGTTTTGTCGCGCCGGTACTGCAAGTTTGTGAAATATCCGGCTTAGGCAGTTTGGTTCAACCCAGCATGTGGTGCTGCGAAAGATCATGTTAAGAATTCACTCCTGGCGCTTCCGATTTTTTAACGGGGCGCGCTCGAGCTTGTTCATGCGGAAACTTCGCCCAGCTAAGAACCATCAACAACCCGCCAATTGCACCAAACGGTGCCATGAAATAAAAATAGTTACCGAGGCTTTTATCCAGCAGATGCCCAAGCACTATCCCGGCCAGACTACCCCCGAAGTACTGAAACGAGTCTATCACACCCAGCGCAAATCCGGCCATGCGCCGTCCCCCAATGTCCATCGGTGCAGCAGACCCGAGGATCGAATGAGTCGAATTGGCTGTAAACGAGATAAGCACCAAAAATACTATCGCAGCGGTGATGCTGTGGAACTGCGCAGCCAGCAGGATGATCGTTGTTTCCAGGAAATACAGTGCCATTGCAACCGGAGCGCGTTTGCCCTTGAACAGCAGGTCAGAGACATACCCTGCTGTCAGTGACCCTGCCGATGCAACAAATGGAATTAAAAACGCCAGAAACTGAAACTGTGCGGATTTTAGGTCAACGTGGTACAACTCCTGCATGTAACGGGGGAACCACTGGTCAACCGCCTGGCGCACTGCGCCGGTGCACGCATAAGCGCAAGCTGTAATCCATACTGCCGGATTGGTTGCAATTGTGCGAACGACTTCGAGCGGTTCAGCACGTACACCTATGCCCGCGCCGGGCGCGTCATCGGGAATCACATCATCAAATCCAGCTTCCTCGGGCGTTTCCTTGACCACAAGCGCCATGCCTACCGCAACTAATGCGCAAATGATTGACGGCGCCCAAAACAACCAGCGCCAGTGCAACGGTGGTACGTCGAACAACCCAAGCACGGTAAACCCACCCAGTAACGCCGGGCCGAGCATGAAAATGCCGAACCGGCCGAGATTGATCATGAAGCCAAATATGCCGGAAAAACGGCCCCGTTCGCGATGCGCGAACCAAGCCGTGTTGATCTTTACCATGCCAGGCGCACCAAAAGCCTGGAGGTAACCGTCTAAACTGCGGATCGCAACGAACAAGCCGAGCATACCCATGAACGATGCAGCGCCGAAACAGATGTTCATCAGTACCGTACCTGTTGCACCGATGAGCATGGCGCGTTTGCCGCCGAGTCGGTCTGTGAGCAGGCCATTTATGATCTGGCCGCATGCATACGCAAGCAGTGCAGCCGTGATGATCTTGCCCATGTCAGCGCGGCTGAACCCGAACTCTTCACTGATTGCCTTGTTTGCGATTGATAGATTGTACCGGCACATGTAAAACGAGGTGTACAGCAACCCTAGAAACCCCCAGTTTAACCCGCGTCGTGTGCGGAATCCAGGCGGATACTTCGGATGCAGAACAGATTCTGCCTGCCTCGCGTTCATGAGCGCCGTGCGACCGACAAAACCGGCCGAAATTTGTCCGCCAGCTAACCAGATGCGCTTCACAACGTCAAAAAGTTTGTTTCGTGTACCTTGGCAGTGCTGAACGAAAGGAACGGTTTTGTGCCGGACACCAACTGGCAGTCAGGCGGGCGCTCGCGGGTGGGTTGGCAAGGGACAGCGAAGCCCGAGCGCCAAAGAACGGCGCACCGGTTGTCCGCACCGCAGACTTCCAACTCTGCGGTATCGCGGGTTTGCAAATCCGCAAGCCACTTGCTGACTTGCCGTGTTCCACAAATACTGGGAGCCGTGCCGATCGAAACTCAGCGATACAGCAGGTTTTTCCCGTAAAGCACGCCACAGCAGTCTCGTCGCGCCAGGGCGGCAAGTTTGAAATATCCGGGCCGGAGATTAATGCGCGGGCGAGCCGTGGCATTTCACCGGGATTGACATGGCGCGTGTCGGTATGCGAAATAGTAGCTGAACCTGTGAATGCGCCTATTCGCATCTTGCACGTTGACGGCGACAGTTTCTTCGCCAGTTGCGAGATTGCCCTAGACGACCGGCTACAGGGCCGGCCCGTGTGGGTCGGGGGCGGTCGGCACGGCGACGGCATAGTCATAGCCGCGAATCGTGAGGCGAAAAAGTTCGGTGTAACAACCGGCATGGCATGTTTCGAAGCTAAACGGCTCTGTCCACACGGTGTACTGTGCAAGCCGCATTACGAGGATTACCGGCGGTTGTCGCATCAGATGTTTCAAATACTCGAAGAATACGCTCCTACGCTTGTGCCAATCTCGATTGACGAGGGGTTTCTGGACCTGACAACGCTTGACAGGCATGTGTTACGGGGCCGGTCTCTGGCCGAATACGTGAACGAGATACGCGCCCGCATACTGCGCGAGGTTAAAATTCCTGTGTCGGCAGGGCTGGGAAATTCATCCTGGCTTGCCAAGCTGGCCACTGACGTTGCAAAGCCCGGTTTTCTTGAAGTGCCACCCGGACAAGAAAAGGAATTCCTGAAAGACCGCCCGGTGCACGAGTTGTCTGGGATTGGCCCGCGCCGCGCGCGTCGGTTGGCTGCACTGGGCGCGCGCACATTTGGTGACGTTGCACGGTTACCCTCGACGGTGCTGAAACAGGTATTTGGTATTTGGGGCCAACAACTCTGGCTGTTTGCAAATGGCAGGTGGAGCGAGCCGTTGCTGCTTGAGGTCAAAGACCGTACCGTGATTTCGAGCAACACAACCTTGCCGTACGACGAGCCTGATTACGAAGCCGCGCTCACCTTTACGTTGAGCGAAGCCACACGCCTGCTTGGCCAGTTACGTCGTGAACAGCTACAGTTGCGTGAGATGGGGTTGACAGTGCGGTTCAACGATTTCAGCGAAGTCGGTGGCAGATTCAGGTTTCAACATCCGCAGTTCCAGAACTCGGTTGTTAATGCCGTGCTCGAACAATTGTTCCGTGAGGTAATGGAAGGGCAGGTTAAGCCTGTCCGACAAATCCGAATTGCGTTTTGGAACCTGTCGCGGCTTGACACACAACCGACACTTTGGGGGCGAACCGAAGCAGAGCGTTGGGGTGCGCTTGACGCGGCTGCGCACATGCTCAACACGCAGTTTGGTAAAGCTGCTGTGATGACAGGTGCGCAATACTCACTGCTCAGGCTGGATGCCGCATTTAGGACACCGAAACCGAAATGCCCATTTGTACCGCAACGCGAGATGGTCAGAAAACTTTGGGGATCTGACCTCAACCAGCAAACTGGCTTGACACAATGGGAACTGCGCCTTGGCAAGGTCAGCCGCCACCATTTCCAGAAAGGTCAATCAGCATAACCAGGCGCAGGTCCTGGCCAACCGGCACAATCGTTGCTCAGTTAGCAGGGTGTTGAAAAAGTAATTTTCGGAGGAAAAACATGTAAAAATCCCAACGTTTTCCAGGGTCAGTTTTCCCAAACAGCCCTTTTTTCAACAGCCTGTTAGTGATCGTCGTCATTCTTGTTGTTTGGCACTGCCGGTTTTGAATTGTTCGGTTCGTTTTGCAAGGATTTCAAAGCATTTTGCAAAGAATTCAAAAAATTTCCTTTGACAACAAAGCCGCGTATAGCCGAAAATAATAGCGGGTAAGTTGGTTTGCGCAGATTACTGCACCCGGCAAATTTGCTTTGGCATGGCCGGTGCGGGCAATATGTGAGGTAAGGAATGTAGTAACGCCATTTAGGTGCGGTTGTATGAATGGCTCAAAAGATCGGTGCGGGCAGGGGTCAGCTTTTACGCTGATCGAGTTACTGGTTGTAATTGCCATCATCGCAATTTTAGCTGCACTTCTTTTGCCTGTGTTGGCCAAGGCAAAGGAAAAGGCTGCCAGAACAACCTGCATCAACAATCTGAGGCAGTTGCTCATCGCGCACATTCATTACACGGGTGACTTCGATGATTATATTGCGCATCCGAATGCCGATTCCAAGTATCCTTGGAACTCGACCACCCCAGGCGGCGACCAGCCGGGCTGGTTATACCGGACCGGCACAACACCCAGCGGCCTTGGCGCCGGCATCCCAGGTGGAGTGAGCTGGACGCTGCTCGGCCCTGAAGGCGGTGCATTTTGGCTTTACATAAATGCAGGCAAGATAACTGGCACTTCGATCAACGACATCAAGGGCACGAAGGTTCCACAGCCATGGAAGATCTATCAATGTCCAGTTGACCCGCCGGCTGCGTTTGCATCTGTTTTTGCGCAACGGCAAATCAAATTCTGCAGTTACGTGATGAACTGGGGCACGGTCAATTTCAACCAGAACATACAGCAGAAAATCACAAGCTTCAAAGGAAGTAACATTTTGCTCTGGGAAGCCAATTCGACAACAAACGTGGCGAACCCGTTTAAAGACGGCGCAGCAACACCCAACGAAGGCATTGGACAACAACACGGTGGCAAAGGCGCCAACATTGGCGGTATGGACGGGCACGTGCGATTTATCACTTACAAGAGCTTTTACGACATGGCAGCCGACCCGAACAAGAACGACCTGTGGATAGCCACTTCGTCGAGTGGGCGGTGACCATGTTTTAGCGCTCATGAACTGGGCGCGAAGCCGGGTAACTTAAACAGTACAAATTCAAACCAAACCGAGAGCGTGTTATGAACCCGACAAATACGAAAGCCGTTGTCTGGATGAAATCCAAACTAAACATTTTAACGTGCGCAGTAGCGTGCTGGAGCTTGGTACTTTTGGTTCCAAACGCGCGTGCGCTGTTCACCGAATGGCCTTTTTACGAGCCGTTCGGCGAATATCCGGACACTACGTATCTGCTTGGCGGTGACGTAAGCTCGAACTATTGGAATTTTGGAAATGGCGGCCTCACCGGTGTTAACTCATACCGTGTCACAAACACGGCTGCAATGTCATACATTGCGTTGATGCCGGAGACCAATGATACACCGAAAGGTGTTGAAGCGTTCGGCGTCACAACCACCAGTGCAGATCGCGGTGCATGGTTTCCAACAAATTACGGGACAATCTATGCGTCGTTTTTGTTAAACTACATTGACAACGGTAGCGCGGGCACGGATCGGCTGATTTTTAACTTGGTTTATAATGCGCCCAATACCATTCCCGGCGGCTCATTCACACAATACAGGACCACAGTTTGGCTTACGCCTGATTACCGGCTCCGGATTGCCAAAAATTACACTGCAACATGGAGTTTGTCAGAACCCACTCCTGTAATCACTACAAATGCCGTTCACCTAATCGTTCTGCGGTATGAAAGACTCGATGGTGACAGCAACGACGTGGTGTCACTGTGGATTGATCCGAAACCGTTCGGGGATAACAATTCAGTTCCTCCGCCACTTCTGACAACAACCAACGGGCCCGATTGCCCGTTCTTTAACGGTGTCATGCTGATGAGCAGGAAACTCCCGCAGTACACCGTCAACAAGTTTTTGGTGGACGAGATTCGAATTGCGAATTCATGGGCTGAAGTGACTCCGCTGGCTACGCCGCCGCCCGGGCCGATGTTCGCTGTAACCGGCGGCGGAGTGGGGTGTGCGGGTGATACATTCCCGATCGGTTTGAGCGGTTCAGTTGAAACCAATGTGTACATGCTTTTTACCAACGACGTTTATGCCGAGGTGACACTAGCCGGCACGGGTAGCCCGCTCAACTTCGGCTTATTTTCTACACCTGCCTATTATTCTGTCCTGGCGAGCAACCCTGTCACGGGCTACATCGGTTGGATGTCAAACAGCCCAGCAATTCGTCTCAGGCCGCCGTTGACAATCGTGGGGCAGCCGACACATGTCATTACGGCCACAAACAATCGTGCACAGTTCACCGTGGTTGCCACAAGCGAGGACCTGACGTATCAGTGGCTAAAAGATGGTAGTCCGTTGTCTGATGATTGGCACATCACAGGCTCGAGCACAGCGACCCTGGTAATTTGGCCTGCTGGCCCAGCGGACGTTGGCAGCTACAGGTGCAAGGTAACCAATCCGTGTGGGTTTGCGATGAGCGATCCTGCCACGCTGAGCTTGGACGGTGTGGATGAATTGATCTGGAAAGGCAATAGTTTCCTTAACCTCTGGGACGTTGGTAATTCAAACTATCCGTACTTCCTGGACACAAACTTAAACGAGGTAGTGTTCAACCCCGGTGATAGCGTGACTTTTGACGATAGTGCAACCACACCTGAGCTGGTCATCCTTACCAATATCCTGACGCCAACACGGCTTACGGTTAATGCAATCCGGAATTACGTGTTTGGCGGCAACGGAACTATTGCCGGGGAGGGTAGGCTGGTGAAAGACGGCGCAGGCCGGCTGGCAATAAGCAACACCGTTGCTGCCGGTGTTTATGTACCTAACACTTTCACCGGCGGTACGGCGATCACAAACGGCGCAGTTGCCATCTACGATTGGCGGAGTATCGGTACAGGGCCGATCACACTGGCTGGTGGCACGTTGGAAACATTCGTCAAGGGCAATCAAAACGTCGGGCTGAGCAATGACGTGTTTGTGGTGGCTAATAGCATTTGGCAGATTGACCAGTCAGGTCAACAATCTGCGTCACTTATGGGGGCGCTGCTCGGCTCGCCGGGCACGACATTGAGCCTTACCAACAGCAGCACAGCTACCAACAGTCCGAACTACATATTTTTCAACGGGACATTTACAAATCATTCTGCGATTGTTCTGTCGTGCCTAATGTCGAACTGGGGCCTGTCAGGCCAGAGACTTATTCTCAATCCTGGTACTGGCAAGGTGCAGATATTAAACGGCCCAATTTCAGAGAATGTGCCGGGTGTGGCTGGGTTGATGAAACAGGGTCAGGGCGCAGCTTATCTTAATGCTGCAAATACGTATACCGTGGGCACAACCAACAGCGCCGGGTTGCTTGCCGGCACAGGCAGCATAGCCAGCCCGTTGGTGGTTGAATCTGGCGCAGCAATTGGCGGCGGCTCACCCGATGCAATCGGAACATTCACGGTCAACAATGATATCATCCTTAGCGGCAACGTGTTCATTCGTGTGGATAAATCGTTGGCACAACCGAACGACAAGATCGCTGCCACCGGCACAATTACGAACACCGGCACTGGCACGGTGACTGTAACAAATATCGGTGTGACTGCCCTGGCACCAGGTGACACGTTCCAGGTATTCACCAAACCTGTGATTAATGGGGACGCTCTTACGGTGACTGGTGAAGGTGTAACCTGGCAGAATAACCTTGCCGTTGACGGCAGTATTCGTGTCGTCTCTGTAATTCCGAATTACCCAACCAATATGACTTTCGCTTTCCGTAACGGTGTGCTGGACCTTTCTTGGCCTGCGACACACCTAGGTTGGATTCTGCAATGCCAGACAAACACGTTGAGCGTCGGATTAAATCCGACTGGACCGTGGTACGATATCCCCGGGAGCGAAACTGTGACGGCCATGAGTATCCCGGTGGACCCGGCCACCCCAACTGTGTTCTACCGATTGCGGCATCCGTAACTACAGCAGCCGGTTTGCCAGTCGGACACTAAGCCGGTGTGCACGCGCGCACAACGGCAACCGGACGAACTGTGCCCGGTGCGGGAATTATCCCGCGCGCGGCAAGCTGGTCATGTTTGTCGGTTGCCGATTTGATTGTTACCGGATGCGCCACGGTCGGTATGCACCGGAACGGTTTATTCCGGCACGTCTGTCATGGTTTCTGCGTCGGTGCAAAACTCGCGCCCGGCACAGGTTAGATCGGCATTCTCACCCGTAAACCCGTCGAGTGCAACGACCCTGTACCAATGTGACACAAACCACGGTGTGGTAGGCAACGGCTGTGGCGGTACGCCGGTGTAGGCAGGTGTTTTGTCGAGGTACCCAAAGTTCTGGTACACATTGAACGCAGGCAACAGATCGGTAATGACAAGCCTGTGCTGGTTCAACGTCTGTTGGAGCCGCCACCACTTTGCAAGTGAGCTGTCGTGGAAGGTGAACCCGAAATACCCGGTGCAGCCGGGTTCTCTCAGCGCGGCCACACCTCGAAGTATGAACCCGCGTATTGCAAGGTCTGTTTCAGGCGGGTCAGTGACGAACGTGTCAAATTCGCCAAGCCACTTCGGCGGAAGCGGGTTGCGCAGATCGAACACATGGGCTTGGAGCGGCAGATGCAGCTTTCCAGCCCAGTGGTTGTCGAATGTGACAAGCCGTTCGTCTAGGTCGAGCACTGTCACAGCCCTGGGTTTGCGTGTCAATGCCAGTGCAAGCCCGATCAGGTCATCTTCGGCGCCCAAGACGAGGATGTTTTTGCCGATTATATCCCCACGCGCAATTGCAAGCTGTGCACGGGCTAATGTCGAGTCGGGTGTCACCTGCCCCTGAACGAACTCGCTTTCATCGCTTGGGCGGAGTTTTTGGATTTCCAGAAACTGTTGTTGCACAGCCGGGTCCAGATTTGCAGTAACGCCGCGTCCGTTGCATGCGGTGCACTCGGCCCGGTTGACAGGTTCCAACCGGAATTGATCTGCGAGTGCTAAGCCGGCCTTTGTCAAGCGCGGCCCGGTTGTGTGCCAATCAAGCAGCCCGGCCTCGTGCAACACAATCAGCACCGATTGTACATGTTTGATCGGTTGCGCACTGAATCTGTACAAGTCCCATAACGTTGGCGAAGCAAGCAACAATGTCATTACGCGCTCGACTGCGCGCGGAGAAATGTCCGAACCGCACTGTTGCTTGGCGCGTGCGGCCAACGCACAAAGTTGGTTGTCTGCCATTTGTTAGTTGAGTCGAATGATCTTGTGTTGACTGATCTTGGCCGGCTTGAACAGTTCGATCAAGCCGAGCGCGACCGCCCTGGCCTTGTGATTGTTGTTGCGCGAGTAATTGCACAGGAACAGATCAATGTTAACCAGGCTTTTCTCCGGCCAGGTGTGTATCGCGAGATGAGACTCGGCCAGGATGTAAAACAACGTCATGCCGTCATTTGGGAATTCCTGTGCAGCAGACCTGAGCACGCGCACGGAATGACGTGCAAGGAGTTTTTTCACTGCACGTTTAAGACTTTGTTTTGCCCTCAGGTCAAATGCGCATCCTTGAAGGTCAGCCAGCAGTTGTTGAGTCCTTTTGATTGCGTTTTTCGTTTTCATACTCATCACCTGCTGTGTTTCAGTCCAGCACCTTGTCCCTTATTCAAAACACAAATTCAATGCAATCGCACAAGCCTAAAGTTGAAGTTTTTCCAGGAAAAAGAGTTTGAATGCGCAAACCCGGTCATGGGGAAAATTTTGCCCCAACTTTAACCCGCCCCATAACTGAGGTTCGCCATTGGCCAAAGATGCATCTGTCCGAATCGTCCGATCGAGTAATGGTGGCTGCTTGACAAAACCCGAACCTGCGTTCGGGTTGCGCTCCGGAATAAGGCGCCCAAACGCAGGCCTGGAGCAGTAAAGCTTCCAACTTGAATCCGGTTATGCCATATTTGCTCCGTCAAATGCCAAAAAGTCGGCCGGACATTTCGTTTGACCAACATCGAGCTACAGCCGGAAAAACTGCAGTTGTTTCCGATGCGTTGGTGAAAAGGTTTATTGTCCACTTGGAAACCGAGCGTCGCGCTTCGCAATTTACGAAGCGCAATTATCTGCAGGCACTTGCCGAGTTTTACAACTGGTACATCAAAGAACGTCTCGGGCCGCCGGACTGGCAGAAGCTCGACCGGGACAGTTTCCGTGCGTACCTGCGTTTTTTGGGTCGGACAAATCTGAGTCGGGCTGCAATCCGGCTCAGGTTTGCTGCACTACGGACATTTTACCGGTTTCTGATGCGGCACGGTCTGGTTGCAGCGTCGCCCGTAAAGAATCTTGCCCTACCAAAATTGGCCAAACGGCTCCCGAAATTCCTGACTGTCCAGCAAATCCACCAGCTTTTACAAGCACCGTTCAAACTGCTCGAGCTGAACAAGGCGAAAAAACGGGGTCGGCCATTGGCAATTGCGTTGTGCATGCGCGACGTTGCGATTTTGGAGACGATCTATTCGTGCGGCTTGCGTGTGAGTGAACTATGCGGATTGCGCGCAGCCGATATTGACTGGAGTGAACAACTGGTCTGTGTACGCGGGAAGGGCAGGAAAGAACGGCTCGTGCCAATCGGTGCGCCTGCGTTGGCTGCAATACGTAATTATTGGCAGATGCTCCCCCGACCACCTGCAGGGCAGGCGCCGGTGTTTCTTTCGCAAAACCATGAAACGCCAATTGCACCGCGTGACCTGCAGCGTCGGCTGAAACGTTATCTTGTTTTGGCGGGCCTCGACCCGGAAATCACGCCGCACAAACTGCGTCACAGTTTCGCCACGCACTTGCTCGATGCAGGTGCGGACTTGCGCAGTGTGCAGGAGTTGCTCGGGCATGCGAACCTTGCAACCACACAGGTTTACACACACCTGAGCACCGAACGACTCAAGAAGGTCTATGACGCAACGCACCCGCGTGCATGAGAGAAAAACCGGCGCGAATAAATTTCGGCGAGTGCATAAACCTGCTTAAGCATAAACAACGACAGAGTAATCAGCCATGACAACCGCTGAACACGTGCGCGAACCGCGGTACCTGCTGCGTGGCTTCGAGCGTTGGGTTTTGCCACGACTCGCATCTGCGCTGCCGAGGTGGGTACTGCCAGATCATCTTACACTGTTGGGATTTTTGTCAGCCGCAGGTGTAGGTATTTGCTATGCCATGTCAAACTACAACAGACACTATCTGTGGTTGGCAAGCGCACTGTGGGTGCTCAACTGGTTCGGCGACAGTCTCGACGGCACAGTTGCCCGCGTGCGCCACATCGAACGGCCGCGTTACGGGTATTACCTTGACCACACCGTTGACATGTTTGCGGCTGCATTTGTGTGTATTGGACTTGGGCTGTCGCCGTATCTGTTGTTAACTGTTGGGCTTGCGCTGTTACTGGCTTATTACCTTATGTCAATAAACGTGTATCTCGAAACCTTCGTGATGAAACGGTTCCAGTACGGCTATGATTACATCGGGCCAACCGAAGTGCGTGTAATACTTATCTTGGGCGGGTCCGCGCTTGCGCTCGGGTTCGAGCCGAAGATCGAGATCAAACACATACCGCTGGGGCCGATGGACCTGCTCGGGTTGGTCGGGGTAGTTGTGATGATGGTCATGCTGTTGCGAAGGATCATTGGTAATTTGAAATATTTGGCACAACTCGAGCCGCCCAATGTGGTCAAACAACCTTCTTACACCCAGTGAGCTGGCGCATAAACACACGGATTAATAGCGGCGGTTAATGATTTTTCCGCAACGCCTTTTCCAGCTCGAGTCGCATTGTCGGCCCAAGCAAATTTTGAACATTTTAGCGGTTGGTTGTCTAATAAAACGGCTAGCAGCGTTTTTGGGCACCGCGGGTCAGTCCGGCTGCCGCCTAAAGCTGCAGAAAAAGAGTTTACTTTTCGCCCGGTGCAATGTAATTGAACCGGGCTACCCAAGAGGAGTTAAAGCGGAGCTTATGATCAAGGTTGAAAATTTGACTAAGGTATTCGGGCCGAAACGTGCCGTGGACGGTGTGTCGTTTACGGTCGAGCGCGGTGAGGTACTGGGTTTCCTCGGTCCGAATGGGGCGGGTAAATCCACCACCATGCGCATGATAACCGGGTTCATGCCACCTACGAGCGGTCGAGTCAGCATTGGCGGCTTCGACGTGCAACAAAACCCGATCGAAGCAAAGCGATTAATGGGTTACCTACCAGAAAACGCACCTGCATACACGGACATGACTGTGTACGGATTCCTGAATTTTGCGGCTGAATTACGCGGGCTGCGTGGCCGTGCAAAAAAAGAGGCTGTTAACCGCGTTATCGAGATGTGTTATCTCGAACCGGTGTTGCACCAGAGCATTGACACACTGTCGAAAGGGTACAGGCACCGGACATGTTTTGCCCAGGCAATTATTCATGACCCGCCCGTGCTTGTGATGGACGAGCCGACTGATGGGCTTGACCCGAACCAAAAACACGAGGTGCGCACGCTGATCCGAAAGATGGGACGCGAAAAAGCCATAATTTTTTCAACGCACATTCTCGAGGAGGTTGACGCTGCATGCACACGGGCGATCATAATTGATCGTGGCAAAATCGTCGCAAACGGCACGCCGGAGCAACTGCGCCAAAAATCCGAGTGGGCAGGCGCAGTCACGCTGCGTGTCAAAGGCGTGCCGCGCGAGGCGCTTGTAACAAAACTTTACTCCGTGCCACTGGTCAACAAGGTGACTGTGCTCGAAGAGAAAGACGGCCGGATCACCGCCCGGGCATTTCCAAAACCGGGTGCGGCAAACGGCGAACTGCTAAGCGCCGTGGCTGAGGCCGTGCACGGTTGGCAAATTGAACTGCTCCAGCGTGAAGAGGGGCGGTTGGATGAAGTGTTTCGGGCCATCACAATGCCGGATACGGTCAGGGCGTAGAACAGCCGCTGAGCCGGGAAACACTTGAAAGCGGGTTTAACCTGTTGAGGAAATCTAAGCTCAAAATGCCAATGAACACAACGATTCGGCACATCTGGGCAATTACAAAACGCGAGCTGGCAGTGTATTTCACGTCGCCGCTTGCATATGTGTTTATCGTGATATTCTTGCTGTTGTGCGGATTTTTCACGTTCTTTGTCAGCGGCTTTTTCCAACGCGGCGATGCATCATTGACACGATCGTTCTTCGACTGGCACCCGTGGTTTTACCTGTTTCTTGTGCCTGCAGTCGGCATGCGACTTTGGGCGGATGAACGACGGCTCGGCACAATCGAACTGTTGTTTACAATGCCAATCACACCCTGGCAGGCCATTCTCGGCAAGTTCATCGCGTCGTGGTTGTTCCTTGCGCTTGCGCTTATTCTGACGTTCCCGGTCTGGTTAACTGTCAACTACCTTGGGGACCCCGAAAACGGCGTGATCTTGGCAGGCTACATCGGCAGTTGGCTGATGGCAGGTGCGTACCTAGCAGTCAGTTGTGTCACATCGGCACTTACACGCAGTCAGGTGGTAAGTTTCATATTGTCACTCGTTGCTTGTCTTTTTCTGATCCTGTGCGGGTTTGCGCCGGTGATAAATCTGCTGGAGCGACTCGGTAGCTCGGCTACATGGCGGTGGTTGGTGGAGCTTGTGGCTTCATTCAGTGTCATCAGCCATTTCGAAGCCCTACAGCGCGGCGTGGTGGATTCGCGTGACATTGTGTTTTTCGTGTCCGTGATCGTGTTTTCGCTGTTCACGACCAGTGTGATCCTGCGCACACACCGCGCAGGTTGATCGAGCAGGAGGTGCACTATGGAAAGGAAATCAATCGAGCAGATCGTTTTCTCCGGACTTGGTATAGTGTTGATGTTCGTGCTGTTGGTCGCATTGAACATCGTCATCGGCGCTGTGCCGGTGCGATTGGATTTGACCAAAGACAAGGTTTACACGCTTTCAACTGGTACAAAGGCGATCCTCAAAAAGCTCGATGCACCGGTCAAAATCAGGTTCTACTGCACGCGCAGTGAAACTGCCACGCCCGAGACCGTTTTCCTGAAGAATTACGCGCGCAAGGTCGAAGACCTGCTCAACGAATACAAGCAGGTGGCAGGTAAAAACATCATAATCGAGAAATACGATCCGCAACCGGATTCGGATGCCGAGGATTCAGCACGTATGGACGGACTTGAACCGCAAGCGTTGCCCGGAGTTGACCGGTTTTATCTCGGCATTGCGATCAGCCAGGCCGATGCACGCGAAACAATACCGTTCCTCCAACCCACACGTGAAAGGCTGCTCGAATACGATATCACACGCGCAATTTGCAGAGTTGCATGGCCGGAGCGGCCAACTATAGGTGTGATGAGCTGGCTGCCCGTATTTGGCACGCCGATCAGTCCGACGATGATGCAAATGGGCCAGCGCCCGGTCGAGCCGTGGACGTTCATTAACGAGTTGCGGTTCGATTACAATGTCAAACGCATTGCAAACGATGCCGAAAAAATTGACGACGATGTCAAGGTGTTGATCGTAATCCATCCGAAGGACATCACCGAAAAAACACAGTTTGCAATTGACCAGTTTGTGCTGCGTGGGGGCAAATTGGTCGCGTTCCTTGACCCGTCGTCGCTGGTTGACATGCGGTCAAACCCGCGCGGCATGATGAGCTTCAACACCAGTTCGTCCAATCTGGACAAGCTGCTCAAAGCCTGGGGCTACACTTTCGAGTCAAAGGTTGTTGCTGATTTGAATTACATGATGAAACTGCGCGGGCCGAGTGGGTTGCCCCAAGACGCACCGACGTGGTTGAGTGTGACGCCGGTGGGCATTAACAAGGACGACCCAGCCTGTAACCAGATCGAAAATGTGTGGTTGCCACTTGCAGGCGCATTCACCGGCGCGCCTGCAGACGGGTTGAAAGAGACCGTGCTGCTGCGCAGCACCAAACGCGCCCAATTGGTGGAAGCTTTTCTGGCTGGTTTGTCCCCGGATAGCATTCTCAAGGATTTCAATCCATCCGGTGTTGAATACAAGTTAGCAATCAGATTAACCGGCAAATTCAAGACTGCTTTCCCGGACGGTAAACCGGAGGGCAAAAAAGATGAAAAATCAGATGATACCAAAACAGACACGGAAAAAAACAGCGGCGACGCCAGCAAAGAATTTCTCAAAGAATCCCAACGTGAAACTGCAGTTGTGTTGTTCGGTGACGCCGATTTTCTCGACGACGAGTTTACCTTGCGTAAGTTCGACAGCCCGTTCGGCCAGCTTATCTCGATCATGAACGGTAACCTGAGCCTTGCGCAGAACATCCTCGAACAGTTAACAGGCGACGTGAACCTGATCGCAATTCGCAGTCGCGCAGAAACGCTGCGACCGTTTACGCGCATCCGCGACATGCAGGCTGCTGCAGAACAAAAATACAGGGCCGAAATCAGGCAGCTCGAAGAAAAACTCGCTGAAACCGAGCGCAGACTAAACGAGTTGCAACAGAAAAAGACAGATCAAGACCAGCGCTTCATTCTCTCAGCAGAACAACGTGCTGAGCTTGAAAAATTCCGCGCTGAAGAGCGCAATACCCGGCTGCGGCTCAAACAGCTCCAGAAAGATTTGCGCCGTGAGATTGTTGCACTTGAAACGCGCCTGAAATGGATCAATACCTTGGCCACACCTCTGGCGGTAACCGTTGCAGGGTTGGTTATTGCTGTGGTTAAAAGACGCAAAACCGCAGCCAAGTAACAACACACTGGCAAAGCCATGAACAGGAAACAGTTGGTGATATTGAGCGGATTGGTTATTGTATTGGGCATAGCAGGTCTGTTGCTGTACAAACGCAGCCAAACAACCTGGCAGGTCAGCCCTCAACAACCCGGCAAAAAATTGCTCGGTGATCTGCCGGTTAATGACATTGCACAAATCACAATTCGCGCCGGAACAAACGAGTTGATCCTCGCCAAAAAAGAAGGTACCTGGCGCGTGCGCCAACGTGCAGATTACCCGGCAAACTACGGCGAAATCAGCAGCACATTGCTTAAACTGGCCGAGCTTAAGGCCGTGCAGATTGAAGATGTGACACCTGCACAGTTTGCGCGATACGGCTTGTTACCCCATGGCCCGGACACAAACACGGCCGTGCTTGTCGAATTGAGCGACCAGGCCGGCAAACCAATCAGGTCAATTCTGCTCGGCAAACAACATATGCGTAAGCCTGCCAGGGTTTCGCCCATGGACGATTTCGGCGGTCCGGGCTGGCCGGACGGCAGGTACGTCATGGTCGGCACCAACGCTCCTACAGTTGCGCTCGTCTCAGAGACATTCACCCAGCTTGAGCCTAAACCCGAGCAATGGCTCAACAAGGAATTTTTCAAGCTCAGCAAGATCAAGACTGCAGCAGTCGAACATAAAGTTGCCACAAACTCGTGGAAGCTCGCACGCGAAACTGAGACCGGCGAGTGGAAACTCGCAGAGCCGCAACCCGGTGAAACGCTCGACAAAACAAGGGCATCGAGCCTCAATTACGCGCTCAGCTCACCGTATTTCAACGATGTATTGCCGCCTGATACACCGCTCGAATCGCTCGGGCTTGACAAGCCAACCGTGATCAAAATCGAGACGTTCGACAACTTCAGCTACACGATCAGGGTCGGCACGAAAACAAATGATGCACTGCCCATCACTGTTGCAGTCACCGCAAACCTGCAAAAGGAGCGTACACCCGCCCCGGATGAAAAACCCGAAGACAAAGAACGGCTCGATAAAGAGTTCAAGGAGAACCTTAAGAAACTCGAAGAAAAGCTTGCTAAAGAACAATCCTACGCAGGTTGGATTTATCTTGTGCCGAGCTGGTCACTCGACACGTTTATGAAAGAACGCGCGCAGCTCCTCGAAACAAAGAAGCCGGAGGAGACAAAACCTGAACAAGCTGAAGCAACTGAAAAAGAAACTTCACCAACAGACACAGAATCTGAAGAATTCGAGCCGCCTTTCCCTGAGCTGGACGAACCCGAACAGCAGGCTCAATAGCAGGGCAACGCTGAACCAAGAGACAGAAATCGCCCGCACACGAAAACCGTGCAGGGCAGTTTTTACGTTCGCGATCGCAATTCTGTTGTTGGTATTTTCTTTGCCAGTGGAAAATGAACCAAACTATGAAGTGCGCTGCCATAGGGCCACCAAGGCCCGACGGCTGCGTTTTTTCTCGCAGGTGCTACGCGCAGAGGGCAGTTCACAAGCGGTGTCGGGATCGTTAACGCTCGCTGTGCCACAGCGCGCCAAACTGTGACTTCACCTAAGGCGATTATGTAAACGCAAAATCCTGGTTCATTTTTCACCTGCCAAGCTGGCAGTGGTGTCTGGACATGCAAAGGGCCGGAATCTAATCAGGTGACATTGGCGTCTTTTCGTTAGTGTTCCGATCCGGCGGTTCGACACCCAGGAGGTGGCGCATGAAAAAGTCCTGCATTTTGCGTTCGCCGTACGCGCCGCCGATGCCATGACCGCCGTTGGGGATAACCAGTAAATCAAAATCTTTCCCGGCTCGAATCAGCGCATCCACAAATCGCATCGTTGATTCAGGCGGCACGTTCCGGTCCAGCTCACCCACAATCAGCAACAGTTTCCCGCGCAAAAGATGCGCGTTTTCTATGTTCGAGTTTTGCGCGTACCAGTTGTCAGGGTCGTTGCGCCAGATTTTGTCAGGGGGCATGTAGCCCATCCATTGCTCGTTCCATGAGGCTTTGTCGAGCCGGTTATCGTGACATCCACATGACGCAACGGCAGCCTTGTAGAAATCGGGATGGAACAGCACCGCAGCAGCCGCGTTTTGTCCCCCGGCTGAATTGCCGTATATCCCCACGCGGGTGATGTCGTACCATGGATACCTGGCTGCAACGGCCTTGTGCCACAGAATTCTATCCGGCAAACCTGCGTCCTTGAGGTTCCGCCAACAAACATCATGAAATGCCTTGGACCGGTTCGCTGTGCCCATACCGTCAATCTGTGCTATGACAAAGCCAAGCGCCGTAAGCGACGGCCGGCGTATGACGGCATAGAACGACTTTGGCACAAACGACCCCTGTGGCCCGGCATAGATGTTTTCAACCACGGGATATTTCTTGGCCGGATCGAAATTGCGCGGCCGATGTATGATCCCCCAAATGTCCGTTTTACCATCCCGACCTTTGGCAACGAATACTTCTGGAGGTGTCCAGCCGGTTTCGAGCAGCTCAGTTATATCTGCCTGTTCGAGCTTGCATACTAGGCTGCCGTCGGAAGCACGCCGCAGCTCGTGCACGGGCGGCATGTCAACACGCGAATACGTGTCAATGATGAACCTGCGGTCAGGCGAGTACTGAACGGTGTGTGTACCGTTGCCCTCGGTAAGCGTAACGAGGTCGGTCCCGTCAAAGTTCACGCGGTAATAATGCACAAAGTACGGGTCTTGGTCCGGATTACGTCCGCTGGCACTGAACCAGATTTGACGGGTTTCCTCGTCAATCCAATCTATCCCACGCACCACCCACGCGCCCTTAGTGATCTGGTGCATTTTTGCAGTTCTGATGTCAACCAGGTAAAGGTGCCGCCATCCATCACGTTCCGAGACATAGATGATCTCGTCCGTCTTTTCCAGCCAGTTGACCAGGTTTAGCCGCAGGTTTTCGGTGTGTGCCGTCCAAATGAAAGTGTCGCTCCGCTCGTCAATGATATTACGCACTGTACCCGTAACCACATCGACCTCGATTACACGCGCGCGCTGATGCCCGCGGTCAACTTGCCAATACGTGAAATGCCGCCCGTCCTTTTCCCAGTGTACCTGCGGTGTTTCCCACTCGTGCTCGAACCTGTCAACCTCGGGCTTGAGCTCCTTGCGGCTTTGAACATCAAAAATGTTCAGCTCGTACCGTGGGAATTTGTCGCCCGGCAAAGCGTATGGGCGCGCTTCGAAAGTCGCCCGGCCACCGCCAGGCGGTGAAGAGCGAATCAGATACACCTCCTTGCGCTCGCCCGGCTCGACCCGCCACGCGATCAGGTACCGCGAGTCCGGTGCCCATTCAACTCTGCTGTAGTAATTGCTTTCCGAGCCATCCGTGCTGAGCTGGATTTCTTGGCCGTCTGCACTTCGAATGAAAACATTGTGTTCTCGCACGATTGCCCTCCATTTGCTGTCCGGTGAACGATCGAGCGGCACAGGGCGTTGTCGCGAGCGTTGTCGGGGACGTTCCGCAGGTCGGTCACGCGTTGCGGTTCGATCTGAAATTATCGCCGTCGCAGGCGTGTCGGTTGCCTCAAACACAGCGATTGTCTCGCCTTTTGTGTCTGTGACCAGCCACACATGCCCCCCATAAGTGTGCTGCGCGCGCCGACTGCGTGGTGGTATTGTGCCGTATGAATTGCGTGCGCCGTCACTGTCGAGCCAGAAAATCTCGACCTCTGTGTCGAGCCGGTTGTCGAAAGTGATTGTGGTTTCCTGGCCTGTGCGAACAGATGGTCGGGCACGCCTTTCGGCCGGTAACACATCGGTCAGCCGGCCGGGTGTGTAATTTGTGACAGGCTCAACTTTGCCAGTTTTGAGATTCAAAACCCATTTGTTTGTCGGGCAGATTAGTGTCACCGTATTGGCCGTTAGATCGAACTCGAGTTCGTCAATCGGCAGTCGTTTCGGGTCAACATCAGGACCGATTTGTTTCGCGACTGCATCATGGTCAAAGGCTGGTTGGCGTGTCCCTTTTACGGCATCTACAAGAATGAATTCCCGTGTGCCACTGGCCAAATCGTTCCGGTACCAAAACTTTGTATTATCTGCAAACCAGTGCGGTGTGATTTGCGCCTTGTACACACCCGGCATGCGCATGCGTGCACCGTGACCGCCACCCCTGCGGCGTTCTTGCTCGACCATGCCGGTTTGATTCGTCTCGACCGCTTGAGGCGCGAGCTGTTCTTGTGGATCCAACATATCAAGCTCAGAACTGTTCAGCATGAGCTGTACGGGCCAGATTTCGCTGATCGCTACCAACAACAAAACCGAACTTGTGCGCATACGGATTGTTCAATGGTTAGTCGTGTAGCGAGCGTCCGGGATGGATAGCCGATTTCATTAGCCGCACGATTATTTTAGCGCTTTTGCCCGGATCATTCGCACACCGAAAACAGTTGCGATGTCGTTTGTGCCGGTTCCCTCGAACCTGACGGTGACCTTTTCTTTGCCTGCCACAAACTCGGTTGGCAGGGCGTATTCGACGTCGAAAAATCGGGGTGGCTTTGTTGGCGTGACTTCCTGTTCGGCTATGCGCTGGCCGTCAACCGAGATTCGGAACTTTTGCGCACGCCGACCCGCGCCGCTGTAATAGGTCACAACCAAACGCATCGGATGCGCCGGTTCGACGGGTACATCAAATGAAAACCAGCTTCGCCCGTGCCGGCCGACACGGCCAAGCACATGCTCGACCGAAGCATCTTCCCCGCCTTGAAAATTGAACGTGCGTTCGGCTTGTTCATCACCGGGCTGGACAAAGGCAACCGTGGCAGCTCCGAGTCTGGCAAGGCGCTCGCGTTCAGCAGCAAGCTCAGCCAGTCTCTGTTCCCACTCGGCTGGATTGAGCAAGTCCCAGTACACCGCGTACGTGCGGCGGTGCAGCCGGTAAAATGGGACCAGTTCTACGTCACGTTCACGTCCGACACCGTCTGTTCGGAACATGCCCGGTTTGCCGTGGATCGGCTTGACCCAGTCTGTGACGGGCCTGCCAGCGGCGACAAGTACCGGGACGGGCGATGGGTCGAACTGCGTTTGGCGCCGGGGCGTGCTTCTATCCGGTTCCGGCCCGAGGTCACCAGCCAACACAAGCGGCCCCCACATGATCGCTACGCGTTGTGGGTTGTCGGGCAACGGCTCGAGCCAAAGTCGCTTCGGCAATGCAAGCTGGACGGTGTCACCTGTGCGCCAGCGCCGCCTAAGCTCGACATATGAGCCTGGCTTTGGCATGTGTTTAACCGGCCTGCCGTTGAGCTTTACACTAAAGCCCGCCCCAGCCCAGTACGGCCGACGCAGCGCCAGTATGAATTCGCGTGGTTTCTTAACCGTCAACTTCAGCGTGGCCGACTCACCTTCGGGGAAATCAGTCTGCATGTCGAGTGTCACACACGCGTCTTTCCACTCGGCAGTCGAAGGGACGTACAGGTTTACCCAGAGTTTGTTACCCGCTTCGTAATAAATGCCGTAACCATGCAGCGCGTGACTTTCCATGCCAGTGCCGACGCAACAGGTGAAGCTGCTAAACATGTCCTGGTACTCGCGCTGTACGCCGCGCCCGACCGGTACCATGTAACATACGCGACCGTCCTGAGGGTCAATCGAGCCGAGCACATGATTAAACAGTGCGCGCTCATGAAAATCGGCATACCGGATGTCCGGTTGCAACGCAAAAAGCCGACGAGTCAGTTTGAGCATGTTATAGACGTTGCACGACTCGGCTGTGCGCCCGTCAATTCGGTCGCTCAATTCGTCCGGTGGACCGAAATACTCGTCCTTGCCGTGACCGCCTGTAGCGAAACTGTGGTGGTACACTACGCGTTCCCAGAAAAACCGCGCCGCTGCACCGTCGGTATCGTCGCCCGTGTAAGCGTATCGGACGATGTGCCCCAGCAGTTTCGGCACCTGCGTGTTACCATGCAAACCTGCAAGGCAATCTTCGCCTCGTTTCAGGGGTTCGATTACGGCACGATGATCGAACCGGTGAGAGAGGACCACCCAGCGTGTGTCGCCCGTGTCAGCATACAAATCTGCAAGCACCTCGTTCATACCACCGAACTCGGTATTAAGCATCTTTTGGATCTGGGCATCGTCGAGCTTTGACAGGATTCGGTCAGCCCATTCGGCAAATTTGATCTCGATTTCGAGTGCGGTACGGTTGCCGGTGTACCGATACGCATCACGAAGACCAGCAAATGTCTTGTGCAATGTGTACCAGGGCGACCACATGCCGTTCAGATCAAAACTGCTGGATCGAATATCACCTACTGCAACCTGCTCGAACAGCGCTGCACCGTCTGTGCCGCTGTTATCTGTGATTGCGCCTAGGTAACCGGTGCCGCGCTTGTCTTGGACTTCTTTCAGCTCCTTGACCAAGTAATCTGCCCGTTCCTTGAACCGCGGATCACCCGTAGCAGCGTACATCAGGCTTACCGCTGAAAGATAATGACCGGCTATGTGGCCGGTGAGCTGTTTGCCTTTGACAGAATCCCACCCACCATAAGGTTGTGCCTTTGGTTCCAAACCAGTGCGTAACCTGTAGCCCGCCAGCATCCTGTCCGGTTCAAGCTCGAGCAGGTACCTGCCGATCAAATTTTGCGCATGTTTGAGTGGGCCGCCCATCAATCGCACAGCCGTAAGCGGCAACGGTCGTGCGGCATCGGGAATTACATTTGTTATTTGGCCCGCTCCGACAAATGATGCCAGGCCGACACATGCCAAAACAATGACCTGACCGAAACGGGTTCGATTCAAAGGCGACATCGAGTAAACCGCATTTTTGTTTCGAGTCTGTTGCACGGCCTTTTTACCAAGCATGCCTATTGAACTCAAGCATGGTACATGGCGTAAACCGAGCCAACGGATTGATGCATCCTGTAGGTACACGAATGCATTGGCATAATTGCGGATGTGGGGGTATGGAGATGAGCTGACAAAAAGTTTCCGTAGCAACTCAAGAACGTCACGGCTGGTACTGCGTATCTGCCATGTTACCTGTGCGCCGGAGGTTGTGTCTGAACATTGGCCAGCCGCCTTTTGCAACTGTGTTTGTGCCGGTTAAAGCATGGAAACTGCCGCCGCAAAACCCTGCATAAATCGTTCCGCTATCGTCAATTGCAGGTGACGCGCTCCCGCCGATGCCACCGAGCCATTTTTGCCAGCGCCATGCGCCGGCGGCGCTGTAGCTCACAATTGTGCCGTCGCCACTGAACACATACACGCCACCGTCATCAGTCACAACCGGTGTCGAATCCGTCCATTGATGTGCACTGACTTTTTTCGCCCAATTCTTTTTGCCGTCGGGCGAGACGCAGATCACATGGTCGGTTGCGACACAGTAGATTGTGCCATCAGGCCCGATTACCGGGGATGATTCGCTCACGCCGCCAGTCCAAAGTTGCCATTTGAGCGTGCCATCTGGCTCAAGCGCGTACAGCTTGCCGTCAACTGAAGCAAAAACAATCATGTCCCCCAACCCAATTGCAGGTGATGAAACAATCGGGCCGCCTGAGGTGAATGCCCACAATTTTTGGCCTTCGGAATTGAGCGCGTACAAATTTGCGTCATGCGATCCGAAATAAATTGTGTCGTTTGTGCCAATGGCGGCTGAAGAAACAATCGGGCCGGCTGTGAGAAATTCCCAGAGTTTTTGGCCGGTTGTATTCAACGCATAAAACTTTTTGTCCCATGAACCGAAGTAAATCGCCCCGGTGCGACCTATTGCAACAGATGCATCCACCCAACCACCGGTACGAAATCGCCATTTAAGTTTGCCTTGAGGCGTGACGGCATACAAATGTTTGTCGCGCGCGCCGAAGTAAATCGTCCTATCCTGACCAATCGCAGGTGTTGACTTGATTTCGCGCAACACGCGGAATGTCCATTTGAGCTGGCCATCGGGACTGAAAGCGAACAGACGTTTTTTCCATGAGCCGACGTAAATTGTGCCGTCTGCACCGATTGCAGGCGAGGAATCTGCGTAGTGTACACCGACACAGTTTGTCCAAAGCACAGTGCCCGGCTGCTGATTGGTCGGTGCAGCATGCACCATTGCCAACGCCGCCGCAGCCAAAATTCCAAATACAAATTCGCAACCTGTGTGAGCCTTCATTTTTAACGTGCCTTGGCCTTGACACGATTTCACCAAGTCAGCACCGCACACACGACCCACATTGTGGATTCAACATCATCGCCTGCTCAAGGGGAAAAGCCGTTGACCGAAATTCAACTGCGACCCGCTTGCATGCAGCCCGAAAAGAATAGACATCTGCCTGCAATGGGCGGGCAGATAATACAATTCTTCACCGCACATGGGCTGAGACGCAGATTAAGGTAGAGCGCTCCCGCACGTGCGAGATGTGCACCGGCGTTGATCATGCAGGGCCGATTTCTAGGCTTGAATCTTGTTTTTCCGCGCCCTTACGAGCGCGGCTACGCTCAGCTTGCAGTACTGTAGCAGCGGTCTGTGACCGCCGGGTTCAGTTGTCTCGCAGTTGCGAGACTATCTTGCCGCACCCATGCCGAGGGAAAGACAGACGGCGTTCCCAAAACGCCGCTACAAAAGCTGTGGACTGGAGCGCGCCACTCTGGAGCGAAGTAAATTCAGCCTTGGAAGGCGACGCTGGGTCCGAGCTGGCTGCCGTGCGCGGTTCGGCTTGCACCGAACTTTGGACGACGCGGAAGTCGTCCCTCCAATCAAACCGAAAGCGGTGCTGGAGCACCGCGCTCCAAAAACTTCTCCTCCAATCCTTCACACCAGAGGCCTAGAGAGTAAGGTAGGGCGCGCAGTCCACTGCGCGCCGTAGCCGCTTCGCATTGGCCCAGCCTATCGGCTTGAATCTTGTTTTTCCACGCCCTTACGGGCGCGGCTACATCCGCCCGAAATATCCGGCGGGCAGAGGACTGCACGCCCTACCTGATTTTGATCGGGATCTGACGAAGCAAAATTACTTCGGTTCATGTGGAGGGTACCGCTCCGTGTGAACCGCCTAAAACATGCTAAAGCGTGTCGTGCTGTAGCGGCGGTCTGTGAACGCCGGGTTCAGTTGTCTCGCAGTTGCGAGACTTTCTTGCCGCACCCATGCCGAGGGAAAGACAGACGGCGTTCCCAAAACGCCGCTACAAAAGCTGTGGACTGGAGCGCGCCACTCTGGAGCGAAGTAAATTCAGCCTTGGAAGGCGACGCTGGGTCCGAGCTGGCTGCCGGTGCGCGGTTCGGCTTGCACCGAACTTTGGACGACGCGGAAGTCGTCCCTCCAATCAAACCGAAAGCGGTGCTGGAGCACCGCGCTCCAAAACGTTCTGTATCGGCACTTGCGCATCTGGGGGATTCAATTTTTCATCGCACAGCTACAGAGTTGATTTGAATTGTCTAAAATCTAACGTGCTGCTGGCATCTTGCCGGCAGTTGAAATTGTTTTGCAGACGCCTCGGCGAGGCGTGCCTACCATTTTCAGTTGCGGGCACATTGGCCCAGCGTGCACGGAATGTCTCTGACTACGGCTGCGGTAGAGACGCATGGCCTGATGCGTCTGTGCCGTTACCATTTGCCAGGTTGGCAGGCGCGTGACCGTCTGGGTCGCAGGAGGTGCTGCGGCCAAGATGGGCGCGCGCCAATCTGCCCAAAGGCGCGCGGGCGTCCGCGCCCGCAGAAACAACACCGCGCTTAACACTGCTACATCACATAATTTCACAGCCTCCAGAATTGTCCCGGTCGAAAAAAGCCCCTGCTACGCTCGACCCGCCTTAAGGGCGCTGCGGCCAAGATGGCCGCGCGCCAATTCATCCCGGCGCGCGACTGTACCAGTCGCAGAAGACTTACGGCCAAGATGGCCGCGCGCCGCAGCACAATAACAGTTGCACGGCCACACCGACCGGACGCCTCGGCGATGTGTCCCTACCCAAAAAATTTTGTTGCGTTGGTAGGGACGTATGGCCTCATGCGTCCGCCTCTTTAACGCAAAGAGGCGCAAGTGCAGAGGAAGGTAGGGCGCGCAGTCCACTGCGCGCCGTAGCCGCTCGCACTGACCCAGCCTATCGGCTTGAATCTTGTTTTCTGCGCTTTGACGAGCGCGGCTACGAACACTTGAACCCAAGGAATGGAGCTGCGACGGGTAGCGCGCGCAGCTCGTCCCGCAGTCGCGGGTACAGCACGCCGAAAACGTTGTCTAGCCCGGATGTTTCATTAGCTTGCAGTGCTGGCGGGACGAACCCATTGTGGCGCATCCCACCATTCGGCACAGACATTCAATGTCGCTGATTTCGCGGTCGGTAGGGTGTCTGGGGCCGAGCATCACGCTACTGGTTTCGTACCGCACCAGTTGGATGCGCTACGGCGGGCTTTGAAGTTTGTGATACGTAAAACGTGTGGAACACCCGAGTTATAGCGCGTACCGAAGGTGCGTTTTGCCTTTCGCAACCGGGGCGTGCCCTGTAGTTTTTGTCGCATGGAACGTTTGCCCGGGTTCCGCGATTTTTACCCTGAACCTGTGCCCGACCGCGAGGCGTGGAGTGCGCAGGCTCGACAGTATGTGTTCGAGCACTGGCGCAGCACGGCGCGCAGGTACGGGTTTGTCGAGTACGACGGACCGCCGCTTGAGCCCCTGGAGCTTTTTACACTCAAAAGCGGTGATGAAATTGTCAAACAACTGTTCGATTTTGTTGACAAGGGCGGGCGGGCAGTTGCTTTGCGGCCAGAGATGACACCTACTTTGGCGCGGATGGTGGCGGCGCATCAGCGCAACTACAAAAAACCGCTCAAATGGTACTCGATACCGCAACTGTTCCGGTACGAAAAACAGCAAAGGGGCAGATTGCGCGAGCATTTCCAATTTAACGCGGACATCATTGGCGAATCCGACTCTGCGGCTGACGCAGAACTGATAGCGTTGTTAATTGACATACTGCGCGGTTTCGGGCTAACCGAGCAGGATTTCATTGTCCGGCTCAGCAGTCGGCGTGTGTGGGAAGAGTTCCTGGCAACGAAAAAATCAAAAATCAACATCCGGCCTGATCAAGCAGACACATTTTACCAGGTCATTGACAAGCTCGGACGCGACAGCACAGCCGAAAGTCAAAGTAAACTCGCCGCAATCGGGCTGAGCTTGGCCGAAGTGCACGAATTCATACACGCCGCCCAGCCGACGACCGAACTGCAGACAATTCTCGATAACCTCGCTGCGCGCGGGTTGGCCAGGTACGTGCAGATTGACTATCGGATCGTGCGCGGTCTGGCTTATTACACCGGCCCGGTTTATGAAGCATTTGATCGTAAGGGCGAGTTCCGCGCAATTGCAGGGGGTGGTCGGTACGATAATCTGATCAAGCTGATCAGCGGCGGCAGGGTTGACCTGCCTGCGCTCGGGTTCGGTATGGGCGATGTTGTGTTGATCGAGCTGCTGAAAGCACGCGGGTTACTACCACGATTCGACTCGGCCCTGGACGCGTTCTGCATTGTTGAAGACGAAACACTCCGTTCCGAATCGCTCAAGCTCGTTCAGCGCCTGCGCGATGCCGGGCTTGCGGTTGATTATGCACTCGGCCGGGGTAAGCCGGATAAACAGTTCAAACGCGCTTCCGAACTCGGTGCCAAATGCACTGTCAAACTCGAACGCAGCACAAACGGATTGATTGTCCGCGTGCGTAATCTTGCATCACGTACTGAAAAGGCCGGCCCGATCGAGCAAGTTGAAACGCTGGTTAAAACCCTCTGAAGCTGCGGTTGTTCCGTACCCGGATTTTGGATCGGCAGATGCCGTTTGCCTTACCCGGTCTTCTCGGTTTCCTTACCCTTGACCATTGTTGCGCCTTTGCCGAGCCGCTTGCGCAGATAGGTTAACTTGGCACGGCGCACTGCGCCTTTGCGTTCGACCTCGATTTTCTCGATCAATGGCGAGTGAAGTGGAAACACGCGCTCGACACCCTCGCCATAGCTGATTCGGCGCACTGTAAATGTTTCGTTGAGTCCGCGCCCGCGCCGGCCTATCACAACACCGGTAAAAACCTGGATTCGTTCTTTATCGCCCTCGATTACACGCGTATGCACACGCACAGTGTCACCCACGGCGAAATCTGCGCGGTCTTTCCTGAACTGTTCAGCTTCTATTTTGTCCAACAACGCTCGATTCATAAAAACTTCATCATACCTTGGCTGGACCGAATCACGGCCGCTCAACCTGTCAAACTATGCTCGCCAGCCTGTTTACCGAGCAGGTCCGGCCGCCGCTGCAATGTGCGCAACCTGGCCTGTTCAGCGCGCCATTTTGCAATTTCTTCGTGGTTGCCCGACAGCAATACTTCCGGCACGCGCATGCCGCGAAATTCGGCCGGGCGTGTGTATTGGGGGTATTCGAGCAACCCGCGCATGAACGATTCGTCCTGTGCACTCTGTTCGTCGCCAAGTACACCTGGCACAAGCCGCACCACAGCGTCAATAATTACCATCGCTGGCAACGCGCCATTTGTGAGTATGTAGTCGCCAATTGACAATTCGTCGTCTGCAAGGTGCTCGCGCACTCGTTCGTCAAACCCTTCATATGCGCCGCAGATAAGCAGCAGATGCTCGCACTGGGCCAGCTCACGCGCAATCGACTGGTTAAATGTGCGGCCGCAGGGCGAAAGCAAAATCACACGCGTGTGGTCAGTTGCCAGATGTTCAACCGCTTCAAAGATCGGCTCCGGTTTCAACAACATGCCCGGACCGCCTCCAAACGGGCGGTCATCAACCGTTTTGTGTTTGTCATGAGCATAGTCGCGCAGGTTGTGAATGTTGATCTGCACTAGACCAGCGGTACGCGCGCGCTTGATGATACTTTCATCAAGCGGCCCGGTGAACATCGAAGGAAACAATGTCACAACATCAATTCTCATCTTTCCATCTGGTTCACCTGGGGTATGGCGACCCGACACCAATCAGCTCACTCGCCGGATTTTTCACCGATCACCTCCACAGCGCAACGCAGGCCGCGTTTTGCGCTGCCAGCGGTCACAAGCGACCGGATGGCATTGATTGTCTGGCCGTCTTTGCCGATTATCCGCCCCATGTCTTTCGGGTGCACACGCAATTCGTAAACCGTGGTGCCAGCCCGTTCGACAGGCGTGATCGTGACCGCCTCAGGATGCTCGACCAGTCCCTTAACTACATATTCCAAAAATGCCTCCATGCCGCCATTCATCAATTGGATCAACTCGACTGTTGTTTGCCGGCCTTTTCGATCAGGCTCGCAACTGTCTCGGTCGGTTGGGCGCCTTTGCCGAGCCAGTACTTGATCCGTTCAAGATCAAGCTTGAACGTACCGGCCTTTTTTGTCGGGTCGTAATAGCCAACTTCTTCGATAAACCGCCCGTCTCGCGGACTGCGGCTATCTGCGACTACCACACGATAAGCCGGCGCATTTTTTGCACCGACACGTTTCAATCGAATTCTCACTGCCATAAATGAACAAATTCTGTCAGGGCAACGGCGGCTTTCAACGCGCATGTCTCGCCGTTGCACCCCTGCAGAACTTCAAAGATTAATCCATATCCGGTTTCTTGCAAGCCCAGTTTTTCCCAAAGCAAATTGCAGTTTTTCAGCAGCCAACCCGGATGCACCTACCAAAAACCAGCTTCGGTGTACGCACGTGTCTGTATTTGGCAACGATCGGCAGTTGGTTGGGAAACCGGCTCCATTTGGCCTGGATGCCGTGGAAATGCAGGACACCGACTCGCGCATGGTTTGGCCGAGTGCAAACCTGCCGGTTCGTAGGCAAATAGGCCGCTGCTCGCTCAACATGTTAACCCGTTTCAGACACCGCAGAGTAGTCCAGCACAGGGTCAAAAAGACAGCGTCAGAGGACATTGTTTGCGGTGCGTCAGGGCATGGTTGTAGTGGCGGTACCAATCCGGTTTGTGCAAGTGCCGGTCTTGCGGTACCGATGCTTCGGCAGTTGGTTTTCAATGTGTAGACCCCAACTGCTCAGTTCTTTTGCACGGCACAGTTAAATCCCAGATTTTCCGGTTAGCACCGGGCTTTATCTGTAACTCACTGCGCTGTGTGTAGGTCTGAAGCTCTGTTTTACGTAACTGAACAGCAACTGCTCAATCCCCACGCATTTTGCCTGTGCGCATCAGCTCGCAAACCAAGTCGTCAATACCTCCACATCATTCAGTGTGAAAGTACAAGAAACGCCGAGTTAAGTTACGGCGCCCACGTATGTGCGGGATGCGCTGTGGTTGGTCAATGCAGACCCGGCCTCTTAGCTGGATTCCTGCCGTCTGCACCCTTACGAGCGCGGCTACGCTCATCTGCAGTGCTGTAGCGGCGGTGTAGGACCGCCCAGTTTTGTTGTCTAGCACTTGCGGGATTGTCATGCATGCTCCAATGCTCAGGGAAACGGACGGCGTTCGCAGAACGCCGCTACAGAAGTGAACTGGCGCGCCGCCCATCCGGGGCGCAGTAAATCCAGCATCGGATGGCGAAGCCTTCATCCGAGCTGGCCGCTATGCGTGGTTCGGCGTGTACCCGACTCTGGGCGAGGTGAAAGTCGTCCCTTCAACCGAACCGAAAGCGGTGCTGGAGCACCGCGCTCCAAAAACTTCTCCTCCAATCCTTCACACCAGAGGCGTAGAGAGTAAGGTAGGGCGCGCAGTCCACTGCGCGCCGGGGTTGGTTATGCCGACCCAGCTTCTGGAGTTGGAATCCTGCCATCCGCGCCCTTACGGGCGCGGCTACGTTTAACGGCTGAGACGCTGAGGCGTAGAGTTAAGGTAGGGCGCGCAGTCCACTGCGCGCCGCTGTGGGTCGTGCTGACCCGGCTTCTCGGGCTAGAATCCTGCCGTCCGCGCCCTTACGGGCGCGGCTACGGATGGCGCCGCTGAAGGGGTGCAGTAAGAGCCGTGTGTTCGAGGGTAAGGCTTTATCCAAGCCGGCTACTGCGCGCGCTCGGGCTATACCAAACTTTGCACGACACGGAAGTCGTCAATCAATGGAGCCGAAAGCGGTGCTGGAGCACCGCGCTCCAAAAACTTCTCCTCCAATCCTTCACACCAGAGGCGTAGAGAGTAAGGGAGGGCGCGCAGTCCACTGCGCGCCGGGGTTGGTTATGCCGACCCAGCTTCTGGAGTTGGAATCCTGCCATCCGCGCCCTTACGGGCGCGGCTACGTTTAACGGCTGAGACGCTGAGGCGCAGAGTTAAGGTAGGGCGCGCAGTCCACTGCGCGCCGGTGTGGGCTGTGCTGACCCGGCTTCTGGGCTGGAATCCTGCCGTCCGCGCCCTTACGGGCGCGGCTACGGCGCGCGACCCTCCTGGTCGAAAAAAGCCCTGACACGTTCCATCAACCTTGACGGCGCTGCGGCCAAGATGGCCGCGCTCCAATCTGCCCAAAGGCGCAGAGAGTCGGTAGGGCGCGTCCCGCATGTGCGGGACGCGCCGCCATGCGTACACCCGAAAACGTCCGGCTGGCAGAGGACTGCCCGCCCTACCAGCGATCGGGTTTTGACGAAGCAAAACCCGCAGTGCAAATGTAGATGAGGCAGTCTGGTGGCTGCAAGATTAGCGCCGCAAGAAAGCAGTCCGGACGGCGCGGTAAAAAAGCGCGTTGGAAGGCGATGCTTCGGCCAAGTTAACTCCCCCGCGCGGTCCGGCCTGCACCAAACCCTGGACGACATGGAAGTCATCCCTCCAACCGAACCGAAAGCGGTGCTGGAGCACCGCGCTCCAAAAACTTCTCCTCCAGTCCTTCACACCGGAGGCGTAGAGAGTAAGGTAGGGCGCGCAGTCCACTGCGCGCCGGTGTGGGTCGTGCAGACCCGGCTTCCGGGTTTGAATCTTGTTTTTCCACGCCCTTACGGGCGCGGCTACAGAGTCGGTATGGCCGCATGGCTCGATGCGTCCGCATTTTTACCGCAAGGACGGAAAAACGCAGAGTTGAGGTAGGGCGCTTCCGCATGCGCAGGGTGTGCGTCGGGGTTGGTGATGCAGACCTGGCTTGTAGGTTTGAATCTTGTTTTTCCGCGCCCTTACGGGCGCGGCTACGTTTAACGGCTGAGACGCCGAGGCGCAGAGAGTTGGTATGGCGCGCAGTTCACTGCGCGCCGGAGCCGCTCGCACTGGCCCGGCCTATCGGCTTGAATCTTGATTATCCGCGCCCTTACGGGCGCGGCTACGAGCTGCTGGCCCGTTGGTGTAAGAATCACACTGTTAATTCTAGATGCGGCGGGCACCGGACTGCCCGCACTACCAGAGATCAGGTTTTGACAAAGCAAACCCGCCAGTTTAGACGTTTCACCCGTTTTTCGTACCGGGGAGTTGAAAGTCTGCGGTGTCGCGTCCCGCTGCTCCTGGGCAAACCCACAAGCTGCTAGCCGAGTTGCCGTGGTCCGAAAATCCTGGAGCTACGCCGATTGTGAAACCGTCCATACAGCGGGTTTTGAAACCTGTGGTACAGATTTGGTGCGTCCCAATCTCCAGGGGGACAACGCTGCCGATGCTAGGTGGCTTTCCGGACAGCTTGCCAACCTGGTAGTCAGCGCCAAAGCAGGTCTGTCCCGCAACCGCGGGATGCGCGGCAATGGTTTCGTGGCAACACACTCCAAGTTTGTGAAATATCCACGGTGGGTCGGTCACACGCTTTGGGCGTGTCAAAGTACAAACCGGATGCGTAATGTTTGTAATCGGACCCGAAGGGCTGTCACACGGTAAACCGTGAACTACGAACGCCTTTCAGCAGTTCCGAAGTAGAGCGGTGTGTCGAGCTGCTGTGCTAAATGCCGGTTTGGACACTTCATTGTTGTAGCTGCAGTGGGCTGCGTTAATTTCCGGAACTGTTTTGTAGGTTTGGTCTGGCTGCTTTGACGCTGGCGTAATGCGATCGGATCACTCAAAAGATTTGGCTACGAAAATTTTGCAACTGGCGTTTTAGTGCTATGTTTTGGGGACTGGTTTCGAGAAGTGCAACAATTCGGCCGTGTGCCACAAACCGGACACGGCAGAAAACCAGTGAGATCGGCATGGCCGAGCGCGCCAGCCGGGAACACCGATTAGACAGGCACAAAGTTTATGATGACGCGAAGAGAGGCACTTAAAGCCGCAGCGTTTGCCGCAGCAGGTACGGCAGTAGCAGCGGGGCAAATTATCCGGAGCACATCTAAAATACAACACACTGCAGCGGGCGCAGACGGTCCGTTTACACTGCCGGAGTTGCCGTATCCGGTTGACGCGCTGGAGCCGCACATTGATGCGCGCACAATGGAGATTCACCACGGCAAACATCACGCCGGTTATGTGGCGAACCTGAACCGCGCGATCAACGAATATGGCGAGCAGTTCCGCGCCATGACGATAGAAGACATCCTGCGCGACTTGAGTCGTGTGCCGGAGAAAATCCGCGCTACCGTTCGGAACAATGGCGGCGGCCATTACAATCATTCGTTGTTTTGGCAGATGATGACAAAAAACGGTGGCTCTGAGCCCAAAGGCGACCTTGGCCGCGCCATCGCGAAGCGGTTCGGCAGCTTCAGCGTGTTTAAGGATGAGTTTTCACGGGCTGCGCTCGGTGTGTTCGGCAGCGGGTGGGCATGGCTCACGCTCGATGCTGGTCAGTTACACATCGAAACCACGCCAAACCAGGACACACCGCTGAGCGCCGGCCGTATGCCTTTGCTCGGGTTGGACGTATGGGAGCACGCCTACTACCTCAAATACCAAAACCGCCGTGCTGATTACGTAACGGCGTGGTGGAACGTGGTCAATTGGGATTTTGTGGCCGAGCGATATGCACTGTTCAAGACCAGCACAACACCATAACCATCCAATTCGCTCCGGACATGAATCGCCGGCTCGAAAAGCCCGAATTGGCGATGGCCGATCGCGCAGTGTCCGGGTTCGGATTCGTCGAAGAGTTTTATGCGGGGTGTCCGTGGTGTTGCTTCAGTAACAATTTGCAGCAAAATCTCGCGCGGACAACATGAGACTGGAGTGGATGCCTATGCCCGATCAACGTGCTGACCAGAGCGAACTTGACGCAGCAATCGTTGAGACACTTGCCGCATACCAAACGGTCGAGATCACAGAGTATCATCTGTACCAACGTCTGGCCGGCTGCGCAAAGAACCCGAAAAACAGGGACACGCTCCTGGCGATTGCCCAGGAAGAACTCCGCCACTGCAATCAGTTGCGCGAGTTGACAAAGCGCGACGTCCAGCCGATGAAAATGCGGCTGTGGCTGTTGTACTGGGTGGCACGTGTATTCGGTCTGACCTTTGGCCTGAAGCTGATGGAGAAAGGCGAGGAACAAGCCCAGGCGAACTACAAGGCGCACCTAAATCAGGTACCGATCTTGGAGCGAATTTTCCGCGATGAAGCCGAACACGAGGACAAACTCATTGCAATGATCGAGGAGGAATACCTCCAGTACGTCGGCTCAGTAGTGCTCGGGCTGAACGACGCGCTGGTTGAACTGACCGGTGCACTGGCCGGTCTGACACTCGCATTTCAAAACGGCCGACTGATTGCAATCACAGGTGTGATTGTCGGCATAGCAGCAGCACTTTCGATGGCTGCGTCCGAGTACCTGTCAACCAAAGCCGAGGCAACAGGTAAACAGCCGCTCAAATCCGCCACTTACACTGGTTTGGCTTATATTGTGACCGTGCTGGTCTTGGTGCTGCCGTACCTTGTGATCAGCCCGCCACTAATCAGTCTGCTTGTGATGCTCGGTTTGTCTGTGGGGATAATTGCCCTGTTCAATTTTTACGTTGCTGTTGCACTCGACCGCCCCTTCGTGCGTCAGTTTGTCGAGATGACGGCAATCAGCTTTGGCGTTGCAGCAGTCAGTTTCGGCCTCGGCTATCTTGTCAGAACGTTCTTTGGTGTCGAGGTCTAAGACGGACCGCGTGAGTCGAGCCGGTTGAACTTTTGTGTAAAGCTGCCGAACCGACCGGACGCGAAACGCAGCCGCTGTCGTGCTGGATGCACCGAGGTTGCAGGATGCAACATCGGTTGGTCCAACGCCGGGTGTGGAAAGAATCAGTACCCATGGGACGAGTTCAGGGCAGGCCTGCCCGGTCTGTTGCATTTCACCAGGTCAGCTCCTGAAATCTGCGTGCAGCTTCGACGGCGTTGGCGCGGCTGTTGTAAGCGCTTACGCGGATGTACCCTTCACCGTTTGACCCGAAGCCGCTGCCCGGTGTCACAACCACATTTGCCTCACGCAAGATTTTATCGAATGCGTCCCAACTTGACATGCCCCTGGGCAGTTTTACCCACAGGTACGGCGCATTTACGCCGCCGTACACTGTCAAACCCGCTTTTGTCAGTGCGTCACGAAGCACCGCTGCATTGCCGAGGTAATGCTCGATGAGCGCGCGGACCTGTGCTTTGCCTTCGGGCGAGTACAACGCTTCGGCACCGCGTTGTGTGATGTAAGAAACGCCGTTGAACTTAGTGGTCATGCGCCGCAGCCAAAGCGTGTGCAACGGATGCAGTTCGCCTGTTGGTGTAGCTGCACGGAGCGATTTCGGCACCACAGTGAAGGCGCATCGAACACCAGTAAATCCCCCGTTTTTCGAGAAACTGCGAAACTCGATTGCGCATTCACGCGCGCCGGGGATTTCGTATATCGAATGCGGCAGAGTCGGGTCGGTGATGTAAGCTTCGTAAGCTGCATCGAACAATATGATTGCCTTGTGCACCAGTGCGTAATTGACCCAGGCTTCGAGTTGCGCGCGCGAAGCAACTGCGCCGGTCGGGTTGTTTGGTGAACACAAATAAATGATGTCCACGTGCCGTTTGGGCGGCTCGGGCACAAACCCGTTGTGCGGTGTGCACGGCAGATAAATCAACCGGCTGTACTTGCCGGTTGCATTTGCATGGCCGGTGTGACCCGCCATCACATTTGTGTCCACATAAACCGGATACACAGGATCAGCCACCGCAATTTTGTTTTTGTGGCCGAGGATATCGAGGATGTTTGCCGTATCGCACTTTGCACCGTCGCTCACGAAAATTTCGTCGTCGGCAATGTCGCACCCGCGCATGCGGAAATCGTTTTGTGCAATTGCAGCTCTAAGCCATTCGTACCCTTGCTCGGGGCCGTATCCTTTGAAGGTTTCTCGCGCAGCAAGTTCATCAACTGCCCTGTGCATGGCTGTAATTGCAGCCTGTGGCAGCGGCTCTGTGACATCGCCTATACCGCAACTGATCAGGCGCGCGGCTGCCGCTGGGTTTGCTTCGCGGAACGCCCGCACACGCCGACCGATTTCGGGAAACAGATAACCCGCTTTAAGCTTCAAAAAATGTTCGTTCAAGTACGCCATTGTGTTCAGTTCGACGGTTCAACGCTTGATCGGCAAACACGGTAACCAAAAGTTGTCCCGTACCGCAAGCTAACCAACTCGCTCTAGGCAACCTGAAACTTGCATGCCAACGTGATTGCCGCCCGCCGGTGTATGCGGCTCGCACAGGGACCAAATATCTTTTGCAACCGTTCGACACACTGTTGTGCCTTGCCTGTTCCGCTCGTCTAATGGAAACCCCACTACGAAGAACCGACTGAGCCGTCATAAAAATCTGCAGGTTGCCTGTGTATTTCGGCTCAAACGCGGCTTCGGCCGAGGTGGAGAAAATCGGTGGTCGTGGTTAGGCAGACCGCTCTCCGCCGGATTTTTTAGGCGGACGTAGCCGCGCTCGTTAGAGCGCGGAAAACAAGATTCAAACCGAAAAATCGGGCCAGCACGACCAGCTCCGGCGCGCAGTGGACTGCGCGCCCTACCAACTCTCTGTGCTTCTACTGTGAAGGATTGGAGGAAAAGTTTTTGGAGCGCGGTGCTCCAGCACCGCTTTCGGTTCGGTTGGACGGATGACTTCTACGTCGTCCAGGGTTTGGTGCAATCCCGACCGCACACGGTAGCCCGCTCCAGACGAAGCCTCCTTTTCCAATGCGGAATTTACTGCGCCCCAGCGGTGCGCGCGCCGTTGTAGCCGCGCTCGTAAGAGCGCGGACGGCAGGATTCCAGGCGAGAAGCCGGGTCAGCACAACCCACACCGGCGCGCAGTGGACTGCGCGCCCTGCCGACTCTCTGTGCTTCTGCTGTGAAGGATTG
>Ga0315298_1001930_pt1 | contig 36774 bp, 41 predicted proteins | sample WHS_1_MG_FD_203077 | JGI IMG/M metagenome (GOLD analysis project Ga0315298, IMG submission 203077) | Extremophilic microbial mat communities from Washburn Hot Springs, YNP, Wyoming, USA - WHS_1_MG | ecosystem: Environmental > Aquatic > Thermal springs > Hot (42-90C) | place: USA: Wyoming...
GCGGCCACGCAGACGACGAGATCCACGCCGTGCTCTTCCGCAAGCCTGCTCCAGCGATTCACGATATTCCGGTCATCCTGGGGCGGCTCGGTCAGCTTGGTGGCATTGTTCACGCCGTCATGGTAGAAAAACACGCGCCAGACTTCATGCCCCTTTTCGATTGCCGCCTTGCAGAACAGGTAAGCGGAATCGCTCGCCTGGTGCTGATAGGGTCCTTCGTTTACTACGATGCCGAATTTCATATTCCCTCTTCAGAAGCGGATATGGGTCGAAGCATTGAGGTTCGCACGGGAACCGCGCCAGTCGTCGACCAGATACTTGGTGAAAGGCAGCTCGGTCTTCTCGAAGAAACGCGGCCAGCCAATACGTTCGACCCAGTCAGAAAGCCTCTCCCAGGGCCTTGCATCGGCCTTGTAGGTATAAAGTATCTTCTTCACGACTTCCCCGACCTCGGTCCAGCGCGGTGGATTGTTGGGCAGGCCCGATGCCACCATTTTCATGAAGGTCGGCTTCGCCCGCGCATTGGAGTTCTTGCCTCCCACCCAGATTGCGATCTTGGAATACTCGGGATCGTTGATCTGCATCGGCGGACAGGGCGGATAGCATGCGCCGCAGCACACGCATTTCGCCTCGTCGACTTCAAGCGACGGCTTGCCGTTGACAAGCGCCGGCCTGATCGCAGCCACGGGGCAGCGCGCCACAACTGCAGGGCGCTCGCAAACGTTGGCAACCAGATCATGGTTGATCTTGGGGGGCTTGGTATGCTGCACGATAATGGCGATGTCCGCCTGTCCGCCGCAGTTGATCTCGCAGCAGGATGTGGAGAGATGGACACGATTGGGCATATCCTCCTGCCTGAACTCGTCTATCAGCTCGTCCATCAGCGACTTGACCACGCCGGATGCATCCGTTCCCGGAATATCGCAATGCAGCCAGCCCTGAGTATGGGCGATCATCGAGACGGAATTACCCGTTCCGCCGACGGGAAAGCCGTTCGCTTCCAGTTCGGCGATCAGCGGGGCCACCTTGGTCTCATCGGACACCATGAACTCGATGTTGGAGCGGATGGTGAAGCGCACATGACCTTCAGCGAACCTGTCAGCGATGTCGCACAGCTTCCTGATGGTATGAATATCCATCTGGCGCTGCGTGCCTGCACGTACCGACCAGACTTGGTCTCCGCCGTGCGCGACATGGTGCAGCACACCGGGACGGGGACGGTCATGGTATTTCCAGTTCCCGTAGTTCTTCAGCAATACCGGATGCATGAACTGCTTGTTGTCGGGAACGCCGCTCTCTACCGGGCGGCGCAGTTGAGTTTGAGCCATAGTCTATTCTCCTCAGGCAGCCTGTTGCTTGGCTTTGATTTTCGCGACTTCCTCGTCCCACCCGTCGGTCCTGACATAGGGATTCATTCTGGGGCTCGCAACCATGTTCGGGTCGACATCGATACCCATCGCATCCAGGAAATTGACCAGACCGATGCGCTCAATCATTTCCCCGGTACGCTCATGCTCCAGCGCGTTCTCGGCAAAGAAATCGATGATGCGCTGGCCGAGATCGACGAGCTGCTCCATGTCCTCGTCCGTTTCGAGCTTCATGAAGGGAACCACAACGGTGCCCATCAGATCGCCGATCTTCAGCGTGCGCTTGCCGCCGACGAGAACCGTCGCTCCCTTGTCCTTGCCGGGGGAGAGCGCACCCGTCATGACGTTGATGCAGTGCATGCAGCGCACGCAGTCGTGGTTGTCGATTTCCACGGCATGGGTGTCGTTGACTGCAACGCTGGAGATATGCTCTCCCTTCTTCACCTCCTTGATTTCCTTCAGCTGGAATGCCTTGGTCGGGCAGCGCACCACGACGTCGTTGACCAGCTCGTTCATACCGTGCCTGGCAAACCACTTTTTCGCCAGCGCCTCATCCGTCCTGATGTTGTCGCGCCAGGTGCCGATGACCGCCATGTCGGCACGCTGGATCGAATTCATGCAGTCGTTGGGACAACCGGAAAACTTGAATTTGAACTTGTAGGGCAGCGAAGGACGATGAATATCGTCGACAAAGGTATTGAGCACCATGCGATGCGCCTTGGCTTCGTCGTAGCAGGATTGCTCACAACGGGCAGCACCCACGCAGGACATGGAAGTGCGCACGGCAGGACCCGCACCACCCAGATCGAAACCGAGTTCGTTGATCTCGTCGAAAGCGCCCTGGACATTATCGGTCGTCGCGCCCTGGAACATGATGTCGCCGGACTGGCCATGGAAAGCGATCAGCCCCGAGCCATGGCGCTCCCAGATGTCCGCCATCTTGCGCAGTACGTCCGTGTTGTAGTGCATTCCGGGAGGAGGCTGCACGCGCAGGGTATGAAATTCGGCAGCGTCCTTGTAAATCGGCTCGCCTTTCTCGTCCTTGAGTTCGGTAAAGCGCGGGATGATGCCGCCGCCGTAGCCAAAAACCCCTACCGTTCCGCCCTTCCAGTAGCCCTTCTTGGTCTGGTATGAAGTTTCAAGCTGGCCGAGCAAATCGACCGCCATATCGTTATCCTGAGCCAGGCGTTTCAGGCCCGTAACGAAGCTGGGCCAGGGGCCTTTCTCGAGTTCATCGAGATTCGGCGTGTCATGCAATTTCTTAGCCATGAATCCTCCTACACATAAAGTTATGGAAAGGGCCTTTCGAACCCCTGGCGATCTTGGCCGCCTGTATTCTAGACGCTCCGCCACCTAGCATATATTAGACAAGCCTGATAGTGCCCTGTAAACTACCCTTCAGGGTTATGCCACCACCCCCCCCTATTGGCTATAGACGCTCAGGCCTTGCGTCACGCTCAATATGGCTTAATATTGATATAGCAGATTTCCATGTTTTTATCACTTTTACTCTAGGAAACGATGACGCAAATCAGCGAACTGGAAAAGTTCAGGATACCACTGGGCGGTCAGGAAATCGAACTGCAGCAGATCGATTATGCCGAAGGCGGCATGAGCCTGCTGCGGCTGCGTATCCGGGAAGGCAAGCGCTTCACCATATTCGACATCGACCCCGTGACTGCGAAACAATGGGCCAATGCGATGCAGACCTGGGCGAATTCCGTCGATGCCAAATGAAATGACTGACGTTCGCTTCGATCTCGAAGGAAGATTCGTGCCGAATGGCTATGCCCTTCCCCTGTGGAGCGAAGTCACGAGGATCCTGCCGGCACTGGAAGACTTCGAACTTGCAGGAATACTGCCGTTGAAGGGTGCGGCAAGCGGGGAAGGCCTGCTGCTGCCCAGGCGCGCCAAGCTCGCGCTGCGCATTCCCGCGAGCTTCGTTCGGAATGCGCTTGAATTATCGGGGAAGACCCTCGATATCGAAGGCAATCCGCTCTATGTCGGGACCGGAGCCCCGAGAGAAATCGAAGCTTATCCCACGCTGCGATCGCAGTTCGTGGCAAGCGAAAAAACCGAGACGGATTTCCTCGAAGAAATCGAGGAAGAACTGGAGCAGCTTGAGATATCCTGTAAATGGATCTGCGGCAGGAAGCAAACCCTGAAGAACGGGAAAACAATCATTTCGGGCTACAGCCTGGCGGTGCATGATCTCAAGCCGCCCGCCTCGATCCGGCTGCAGCAGGTGGGACTGGGGAATTACCGTCGCCTCGGCTGCGGCATATTCGTCCCCCACAAGACGATAGCCGGCCTGGACTGACCGGAAGATTTTTCATTTCGTTTGGAGACAAGAAAAATGGCATATCATATCAATGGGATTGACGTCGAAACCGATGACGATGGCTATTTGCTCGAGGCAGACTACAGCAGCGAGGCGGTCGAAGTCATCGCAGCGGCAGAAGGCATTGCGCTCACACCGGATCACTGGAAGGTCATCGATTATATGCGCGACCAATACCGCGAGCACGGCCACACGCCCAACTTCAGGAACATGCTGAAGGAGATCCAGGAATTCTGGCCTGATGCGGACAGCAAGGCACTATACGACCTCTTCCCCATGGGGCCTGCAAAGCAGGGGGCAAAAGTGGCCGGCCTGCCGCAACCTTATGGAAAAGGCGGATACTAAAGGAAATTAAAATGAACAAAATCAATGCCAATGTCGTACTGAACGTGAAGGGGACGACCTGCCCGGGCCCCCTTCTGGGTGCCAAAAGAATGGTGGACGATCTCGATGCTGGGCAGATCCTGCTCCTGATCTCCGACTGCCCCGGTACGCAGGATGACCTTTTCGCCTGGACGAGGCAGACCGACAACCAGGTTGTGCATACCGAAAAGCTGCCGGACGGGGGAACGGGCTATTACATCAGGAAAGGCAAGGGCCACGAATACCATGCCAACGTGCTGCTCGACATCCGCGGCGTGCTCTGCCCGGGCCCCATCGTCGAAGCCAAGAAACTTCTCAACGGCATGCAGTCCGGCGAAATACTGAAGCTCACCAGCAACTGCCCTGGAATCCGCTCCGACATCGAAGGCTGGGCAAAAACGACCGGAATAAGTATTCTCGAAGCGGCAGAAATCGCTCCCGGCGAATACGATTTCTACATCCGGAAGGGATGATGCGGGTCAAGAGCCGCTGGTTCAAAGGCGATAGGGAAAAGTCCCCGCAGGAGATCGCGGGCGCAGCAGCCTTCATCCTGTGGAAAATCGCCCAGAACGCGCTCAAGAACATGAGGAGCGCCGATTTCGACATCGAAGCCGGCCCGCAGTACTTCGATTATCTCCAGGAATTTCTGATTTTCCTGGTGCAGATCGCGGACAGGATCGCCTTTGAAAAGATGGACAACGATTCCAGGGTGGCCTTCACCACGGAACTTGCGCTCAGGGTCGCCGAAAATTTTGCAGAGAACAGGAGCGCCCTGCTGGGGCTGTCTTTGGGGACATGCAAAAGCGAATTCATAGCTCGTTATAACGAACGTTCGAATATCTATTCGGAATGCGGCTTTGGTGCGGACGGCCCCGATTTCGCCTTCATCCGCTATCTCGGCCACTGCATACTGGAATTCTGCGAGGAAAGGGACAGGAGCTGGGTCGTCGACCAGATCATGGCCATCGAAGCACCCGAAGCCGTCTCGACGGTGCAAAGGGCCATGAAAGGGCTGCTCGACACCGAATCCGCCGAGCAAAGACTGGGGTCCGGAATCGGTCCGGACTGAAATGGACCAAAATACCTACCTTTCATGGCGGGAGGCGAAATTCAGGAAAAGCCCCGCATCCCTCGACGAGCTGATCGTCGAAGTAAAAAACCCCGAGGCGCTGACGCAATCCGAGCTCGATGCGATACGGACAAGGATACTCAGGGCCAACATGGCGATCTACGCGAGTCCCATACCCGATATAGACATGAAGCGCGTAGGCAGCCAGTTCGGTCTCGAAAATCTCGATGCCAACTGGCTGGCAGGGGAAGACGGCATTTCCAGGATCGCCGTCTCGGAAAGCGGCCAGGGCTACATTCCCTACACCGACAAGCCGATCAAATGGCATACCGACGGCTATTACAATCCGATTGATCGGAAAATTCGCGCGATGCTGCTGCATTGCGTTCAGGATGCCGAAATCGGCGGGGAAAACCGGCTGATGGATCACGAAATCCTGTATTGCCTGCTCAAAGACGAAAATCCCGAATACATCCGGGCACTCTCGGAACCCGACGCGATGACGATTCCAGAAAGAATGGGAGAAGACGGCGTGGCACGGGCTGAAGAAACCGGGCCGGTTTTCTCCTTCGACCCCGATGGGCACCTGCACATGCGCTACACTGCGAGAACCCGGTCGATCCAGTGGAAGCAGGACGCCGTCACGCTGGAAGCGGTTGCCGCCATCGAGACCCTGCTGACCGCCCCTTCCCGACATATTTTCCATGCAAAACTCGAGCCCGGCATGGGGATTGTCTGCAACAACGTGCTGCATGACAGGTCGGGGTTTTCTGGGGGAGATCGCCTGCTCTACCGCGCCCGTTATTACGATCGCATCTAGGTCCTGTTAACACTTGTCCGGTGCGATGCGTTGCGACAAGATGCCGGTGGATACAAGGCGTGCGGCGCAGCGAATGGTTGCGCCCTTCGCAAGACGCGCAACGCAGTAGACGCGGCATATTGCCGCAACCCGGAGGGAACGGTTGAATCAGGCGCATTGCCGCGTTCCTCACGGCTTGTTTGGAATAACCAAACCGCGCCGCTCTCGCCTTGCCCTGTCACCTGATTCATCTCGTTCGCACACATCTGACAAGTGTTAACAGGCCACAATAAAAACCCCTCACCTTTTTCAAGGTGAGGGGCGAAGGGTCTTGCCGGCCGAACTACCAGCCGTAGGAAATACCCAGAGAATCTTCGGAAAGGCTATTGCTGACATTGCCTCCGCCGTATGCCCCGGGAATGTCATTGACGCCGGACACAGTGTTGCTGAAGGCATGCATGTAGAATACTGATATTTCTGACTTGTCGGCAAGCTTCCAGGTCGCACCCAGCGTCACATTGTCGGTGACCACGCCGGGCGCCAGGATATTGAAGAAGGTTTCCGATGTCGCATAGGGCTCCTTGTTGTGGGCCCATCCGGCCCTCAAGGTCAGCGTGGAACTCCAGTCGTGGCTGACGCCGATCTTGTACACCGTCATGTTCTGCCAGCCGAATCCCGCACCGTTCTGCGCCCCTAGATTGAAGGGAACACCGCCGAGCGGGTTGCTGATCGACGTCACATCGCCGTACATGATTCGCTGGATGTCGAAGGCAACCGTGGTTGTCGGGACAGCCTTCACCGCGATACCCACGCCATAGGTGGCGGGAATATCGAAACTGCCCAGATTGGCGAACAGGCCGCTGTAATTGCTGAACTTGGTCATTCTGGTCTTGGTCTGGTAAGTCGCGCCCAATGTCACATCGGGAGTCACCTGCCCAATCCAGCCGAAATGGAGACCATACCCCGTAGATGTATCGGTACCATTATTCGAGGTTGAATTTGCCCCAACCCCGGGCGCTGTTGCGGCGGAAAATCCCTGAATGCCTTGTGCGGAAAAGGTCTGGTAGGCAAGATTCAGGGAAACGCCAACCGAATTGTGCTCGTCCACCTTCTTCGACCAGGTCGGCGCAATGAAAAGCTGTTTAAGATTCACTCCACCTTCGCCCTGCCCGCCATAAGCTGCAAAGGGATTATTCATGTAGCCGGTGTTCATGCCACCGTTGCCGTAAATGGATACACCGAGCGAATAGTCCGGCGCCATCATCTTGTTGTAGCCGAAATTCGGGATCAGGAAGTTACTGATATTGTTGCCATCGTAAGAGCCGTTGGCTCCGGGAGATCCGGTTATCTGCGAACTCCTGTCGGGATGGAACAACTCAAGACCGAAATCGATCCTGTCACCGACCATCACCATCCCTGCGGGATTGGTCGCGGCAGCCAGAGAATCCTGGGGAAAGGCGATTCCCACTCCGCCCATCCCCTCTGACTTGATGCCATAGCCGTTCGAGAAATAGCCGTTGGTGGCATAAGCTGCCGGGGCGATCAGACCGCCAGCAATCATCATCGAAACCAGTATTTTCCGCTTCTTCATGTTGCCCCTCACTCTAGTTGTATTAGAATCAAAAACCTCAAACAAACAGACAGATATCGGTTTCCCCCGCAAACTCCATGAAGGTTGCCGCACCACCATATTCGATCCCATCGATGAAATCGTTCTTTTCGAACTCGAATAGATCGACCGTCATCTGACAGGCGACAAATTTGACGTCCGCCTCTTGGCACAGGCTGCGCAGTTCTTCAAGGGAAGCCACCCCCTTCTTTTTCAGCTTGTCCTTCATCATCATCGTCGCCATGGATTCCATTCCCGGCAAAATCTGAACCAGAACCGGCATCGGAACCGGCATCGGCATCGCAGGATTGGCGAGCGGACTGATCTTGACATCGGAAAGATCCTTCTTCAGAAGCTGCAGCCCATAGAAAGTGAAAAATACCTGGACATCGTAGCCCAGGGCAGCCGCCGTGGAAGCCAGAATGAATGGCGGATAGGCCATGTCAAGGGTGCCCTTGGTCGCGATGATCGCCATCTTCTTTGTCATGAAATTTCCCCTTTATCGAACTTGGCCAACATTCACTTCTTCTTCATGAAAAAGACGTATTCTCCGCCTTCTTCGCTCTGGGAAAGCAGTTCATTGCCGGTCTGCTTGGCAAAAGCCTGCATGTCCTTGACGGAACCGCAGTCGGTCGAAACGACCCTGAGCACCTGCCCGGAATCCATGTCAGCAAGGGATTTTTTGGTCTTCAGGATGGGAAGGGGGCAATTGAGGCCGCGTGCGTCGAGTTCTTTCTGAAAATCCATAGCTGTCTCCGTAAAATTATAAATCCATGTTTCATCAGCATGAAACATATTCGAAATATAGTGCTATTAGGCGGAATTTGCCATTCTTGCGTCTATAGCCGAAATGGGTAATATCCATATAACCCGCATGGGGGATGCACTTAAACATGCACTGCCAGTACCGGTTTTTCCGCTTGCCCTACCACTTTCTGCGCCGTCCCGCCGGAACGGACATCCCCCATACCCACCACGATCAGGTCGACATCTGCAGGCGCTGCAAGAATCTCGTCGCAGGGCCTGCCAATACGCACCATTTCGTGAACCTCGGCACCCAGCCCTCGCGCCAAATCGGCATTGATCGAAACGTTGTGTTGCGCTCCCTTCCTTGATGCCTCGCTCGATGCAACGCTCAGGATATGAAGGGGCAAACCGCATTCCACAGCAATCGAGGCTGCCACGCCGACAATCTTTGCAGCAGCCTCCGATCCGTCCACGGCAGCCAGTATCCCGCGCGACCACATGCTGCAGGCGCGCGGCACCATCAATACGGAGCAGGGGGCGGAACCGATGATCCTGCTCACCATTTCCCCGATCAAAAGTTTGGCCAGAAAACCGCGCCGGCCGCGACGCCTGATGACGATGAGGTCAGATTTGCAATTCAATGCCTCCTGAACGATTTCATCCGCAGGCGCATCCCCTCTTCTTGCATGGATATCGATCGACACTCCCATTTTTTTTGCATTCATCCGCAGATCCTCGACCCTGGCGGCAATATCCTGCTCGGTTCGGTCGGCAAGCCTGTGGGCCGCCATTTCGAACTCAGGATTGCTCAAAACGGGCACGACAACGGAGAGCGGAAGATTGCATCGCCTCGCCATTTCGAGCGCAACGCGCTCCGCACCCGAATCGAATTCGGTGCGTTCCGTGGCAAGCAAAATGTTTTTGAAGGGATGATCCATATCAATGCTTCCCTGAAATCAGGCCGGATGCGGCCGACACCAGGATAACGATTTCCAGCACACACAGGACAAGATAGATCCAGTCGCGCCGCTTGGCATAGACCGGCATGACCGCCAGAATGCAGAATACGGAACAGCCGGAAAGGATCGCAATGCCGAGAAAGCTCGCAAGATCGCCGCTGCCCAGCATCCCGATCCAGGCCCATCCCTTCGGCATACCGGTAACTTTCAGGTATTCGTCTGCAGGCAGGTTCCAGACCTGCGGCAGGTGCTCAAGCGGAATCCTAGCCGGCAGGATACCGAACACATAGGCGATGAAAGTGCCTATGAGCGTCAGAAATCCCAGAAGGGTACTCCAGTGCAGCCAGGCGGCGTAGCTCAGTTGCTCCTCGTCATATTGCCCGGGATCATTCAGGCCCATATTCCTAGTCCTTTCAGCAATGCGCCGACGCCAGAGACGAACAGCATGGCGATCACCATCCTGCGTATCACCGAGGCATTGAGCACCGACAAAAGATGGGCCCCTATCCTCGCCCCGATCATCATGCCGACGACCGAAGGTACTGCGATGATGGGCAATATCGCGCCGTTATCCAGATAATACCAGGTCGCAGAAGAACTGGCCGTGGTCAGGATAAGACTGGAAGTGCCTGCAGCCACCTTGAGCGGGACCCCCATCAGGAGATTGAGAACGGGCACGTTGGCCCATCCCGCTCCGACACCGAAAAGCCCGCCTAGAAACCCGATCACCAGGAACAGCGCCATCCCAAGCGGCGTGCGGTGAACCTGCCAGTTCACGTCTTCCCCGGAAATCGCATCGCGGAATATGCCATGGATGCCGAGCATTCCGGAAAGCGGATCGGAAGCAGGCACATGGGGATATTCGGACTTCCTTGCGACAGCCATCAATACGACGATGCCCAGGATGGTAAGCCCCAGAGCGATCTGAACCACATTGGCAGGCAAGGCAAGGCCCAGCATGGCCCCCCCTATGGCACTGACGGATGCGCCGAATGCAAGCGGCATCGCAAGGCGAAGATTGGCAAGCCCCGCCTTCAACAGGGATGGCCCCGCTGCAAGGGAGCTCGCAAGCGCAACGAGCAGTCCCGCGCCGCGTACGAAATCGAGATGAAAGGGAAAGAAGCTGCCGACGATGGGCACGAAAAGCACCCCGCCTCCGACCCCGGCCGGAACCGCCACGATCCCCAGGAAAAAGCAGACGACAAAGAGCGCAAGCGGCCACACCCACCAGGCGCTGGCGCCTGTTGCAGCGCCGGCGGCAAATGCGGGATGCGCGAAAAAAAACAGGGCCAGCGGAAGGAAGCGCATCACGGATGCGCCCGCACCGGCTCTATTACGGCACCATGGAGCAGTCATATGACTTTCACTTTTCGCCAGAATTCTTGCCGGATCGTGAAATAAGGTCAATAAGGGCATGTGCTTTTGCAATTGGTCAATACGCTAATATATCCCATTGTGCTCAACTCAGCATGGGAACTTCCTTATTAAGCGCAATCCAGGGAGTATCCGTCTATAACCGCAATGGGGGGGCATGCATAACCCACATGAGGGATGGCTCCACCACTGTAGTGTTGCAAGACATGACAAATGATTTATAATCGAACGATGAGCGCAGCAGCGAAGGAATCCGTTCCAGAACCCACGCTCTCGGTCGGCGACGAATGTTCGACACTGATCGAGGGGTTTCTTGGAACAATCGCAAAGATGACGGGCGCAATAGCCGGTGCAGTGCGCGTTCATTCCCCCGATGGGAAGGAACTGCGCCTGGTTGGCTCTTTTGGCTTGCCGCCCGATGTCATCGAATGCGAAGACGCCGTCAATCGTAATTGCGGCGCTTGCGGCATCGCCGCCCGTGGTTCTGGAAATTGCTCATCCGGAGTAGAGGCATGCATGCTCCGTAATGGTCGCGGTTTCTTCGGAAAAACCTGTAAATGCATGATCGCTGTTCCACTCGAGGTCAGGGGAAAAACAACAGGCATCTTCAATCTGTTTTTTGCCTCGGCTCAGGCAATTCCGGAGGAAACCGAAAAAAACCTGCGGTCCTTCGGCGAGCTTCTCGGCACCGCTCTGGAAAACTCGATGCGCTCCCGAGAAATCAGAAGAATGGGCCTGATGACGGAGCGACGACTGATGGCCAACGAAATCCACGATTCCCTTGCCCAGACCCTGGTTTACGCGAGAATGCGCATGAGTCTTTTATGTGAGGCAATTAAATCCGGGAATGAGAATCTTACCGGAAAATATGCGAGCGACATCAATGAAGCGCTGGCTTCGAGTCAAGGTGCCGTGCGCGAACTCATCACCCACTTCCGCAGCCCGATGGACCCGCTCGGGCTGCAGCACGCGCTGCGCGAACTCGTCGACGAATTCAAGGAGCGCACCGGCATTGCTCTCGACTACACCAACCGCATTTCCGATTTCATGCTGCCCATCGAATATGAACTCCAGGCATTCCACATCGTCCGGGAGGTTCTGGCCAACGTCGCCATGCATTCCAGGGCGACTCGCGCGAGCCTTGCCGTGGGCTGCCATGACGGATGCTATTTGTTCACCATCGAGGACAATGGCTCCGGCATTCCCGACATCGCCCCGAGCGAAGGACATTATGGCCTGACCATCATGCGCGAACGCGCCATGCGCCTGGGCGGAAAGATCGAAGTTGAAAGTGCTAAAGGGCTTGGCACCAAGGTGATGCTGAGTTTTCCGATCACCCAGGAGGTAATGCAGTGAACGAACCCATTCGCATCGTTCTGGTCGACGATCATTGCCTGTGCCGGCGCGGACTCACCGAACTCTTCGACCACTGCTACGGCATTTCCGTGGTGGGCGGTACCGGCAATGCAACCGAAGTGATCCCCATTCTGGAGGCGCAGCGTCCCGACCTTCTGATCATGGATCTGCGCATGGAGCCTGTCGATGGCCTGACCCTGCTCGACCAGATCAGAAAATCAGGTTGCGATACGCCTGTGGCGATCCTGACGATGAGCGATTCGGAATCCGATCTTGCCAATGCAATGCGCCTGGGCGCGAAGGGCTACCTTTTGAAGGACATGGATCCCGAAGATGTCGTTAGTGCGGTGCGGCGCATCGCCAGCGGCGAACTCGTCGTCGCTCCGGCCATGACCATGAAACTGATGAATTTCCTGCAGCATGGACAACAGGATCATCATGTACGCAAAAATTCTCTCGAACTCCTGACCGAGCGCGAGCGTGAAATCCTGCAGCATCTGGCGCGCGGAGAAAGCAACAAGGTCATTGCAAGAACGCTCGACATCAGCTACGACACCGTCAAGCAGCATGTCCGCCATATCCTGTTCAAACTCAAGCTGGCATCCCGCGTGGAGGCAGCCGTTTTCGCCGTCGAGCAGAGGGCAAACGAAGGCCGGGTTTCCTCGCCAAGCCACTAAAGTTCAGGTTTTGAGACGGCCCGAAAATCTTGTGCGAAAATCCTGCAGCTTCGGTCTGACTACGAACTGACAATAAGGCCGGAACCTGTTGTTCCTGAAATAATCCTGGTGATAATCCTCTGCCTGGAAGAATTTTTCGCAAGCAGTCACTTCAGTCACGATCGGCTCACCCCATTTCCCGGCAACTTTCCCGATCATCGCTTCTGCGGTTGCCTTCTGCTTCTCTGAATGGGTAAAAATGACCGACCGGTATTGCGTCCCGACATCGTTTCCCTGCCTGTTCAATGTGGTCGGATCGTGGATGGCAAAAAAACTTCCAGGATTTCCGCATAGGAAACGACCGTGGGGTCGAATGTCACCTGAACGACTTCGGCATGCCCGGTTTCACCGCTGCATACCTCCTCGTAACCGGGATTGTCGACTTGCCCTCCACTGTAACCAGAAACGGCTTCAATGACGCCCTCCAGCTCCGAAAAAATCGCTTCCAGGCACCAGAAGCACCCACCGCCCAATGTCGCGACTTCCCTGCTTTCAGCCATGAAATTTACTCCAGATGTACCGTTTGTCTGCCCGATCATACCACTTGTCGGAGACTGCATTGACAACTACACAGCCATGGTTTTTCATAGGTAGCGTGAACTCCCAAAGTTCTCGGCTCCCTGAGCCACACCCAAAGCCTCCTCCTTCCGGCCGGATTATTCCGGCCTTTTTTTTCATTTCACCAAAAGGCGAAAACGCACGTCCTGGACCGAATCAACCGGCTTTCCGTCCTTCACCGCCGGAAAGAATTTCCATGTGGCCAAGGTATTCAGCACAGCCTGGTTCAATTCCGGAATGGAGGTCGCAATGATCAATTCGACCTTCACCGTGCCGTCTGCAGCGACATGAAACCTTGCTACGACCAGGGCATCCAGCGCATCCTGACGGTATTCCTCCGGTATTTCCGGCTTCGGGCTGTAGATGGCGCGCGCACCCATTTCGTCCCCCCCGGGCAGGTCTTTCTGGGGCTCTGCTTTTGGCTGCTCAGCAGTTTTCGGCGGCGGCTGGATTTTGGGTTGCTCGACTTTGTTCGGAGCCTCCTGCACCTTTGTCCTGGGCTTGGGTAAATCGGGTTTTTCCAGCTTCGGCTCTGTCTTGGGTTTTGGCAAATCGGGTTTCCGTTGGGGTTCTGACCTGGGTTTCTCAGCATTGGGAGGCGCAGGTATTTCGATCAGCTTCGCATCAACCGGCTTCTGATCGACGTGCAGCTTTTCCGGGCGGGAAAGGAACTTTCCGAACAGCCAGAACAGGAGCAGCCAGGCAAGGACAGCCAGGCCCAATGTCCATGGCATGCGCCGCCAGGGATTTTCGAATTCACTGCCCATGCTTGACTGCGATCAGGAAATGCTCTGCCCCAGCCTGCCTTGCCCGCAGCATGGCCTCTACCACCAGCCCGTTCTGGGCGTCGGTATCCGCGGAAATGACGATACTGGAATCCGGTTTTTTCAGCATCGAAGCCAACACGTTCTGCATCGAATCCAACGTGACAGGGGTCTTGTCCAGAAAGATCTTTCCCTCCTTCGTTACGGTGAGCGTCACCGGGGTCTTGGGCTGCATGGGAGCCGCCGATCCCTTTGGCAGATTCACCGGGAGGGAATGCAGGTTCTGCATCGAAAGCGATGCCAGCATGAATGTGACAAGCAGGAAAAACATCACATCGATCATGGGGATGATCTCGATGCGCCCGCGCCGTGCCGCGCGAGTTTTACGCAGCTTCACTGCCCGCTCCTTCCTGATCCATCCTGATGTGATCGAGCAATCTGGTTCCCAGCCTTTCCATTTCATCCAGCGTCTGGGACTGCAGACGCGAGAAGAAATTGAAGGCGAACAGGCAGATGAGCGCGATGAACAGGCCAAGTGCGGTGGCGATCAACGCCTGGGCCACCCCTGCGGTTACCCCGGTCGGATCGACAAGTCCTGCCCCACCGATCAGCTTGAACGCATGCATCATGCCGGTGATGGTACCGAGCAGGCCGAGCAGGGGGGCTGCAGTCACCACGGTTTCAAGCACCCACAACCCCCTGCTCATCGACTTTTCTATCTGCTGCGCTTCGTCGGCTGCACGGGATTCTACCCACCATGCGGGTTTTGCGCGATTCTCAAGAATGGGCCTGAAAAAGCGTCCGAAATAATGGCGCTCTTCAAGGGACTCGACCTGCTTCTCAAGATCGCCCCACGAAAAACCATAGGTTTCGACCAGTACGAGAAGGGAATCCGGAATACGCACGTATTTGAAATGCACATAGGCCTTGTCGATCATGATATAGAGCGCGACCACCCCCAGAACCAGGAGTGGATAGACCATCATCCCTCCGAAATGTATTGCTTCCCAAGCCTCATTCAATCCCTGCATGCTCAATCTCCAAAAATTAATCAAAAGCCCTTGCTCAACCCCACGTAGAATGCTCTCGTCGGACCGTACTGCGGCGCGCCGACTCCTATCCCCGATCCGTCCCTTATCTCGTAAATCTGGTTGAGCAAATTGATCACGCTCACCCTTCCCTCCACCTTGCCGAGTTGAGGCAGATAGAGCTGTCTCGTTATCCCCAGATTCACCTGAACATAGCCCGGCATGCTGGCAGTATTGGCGAACCCCCTGCGCAATCCACTGCCGAGCAAGGCATCCATACTGTAATTCGTGCCATGCCAAAGATAAGACCAGCCTGTCGATGCGGTATAAGTCTGATCGTGATCCAGATGCACCCAGTTGTTGGAGATATAGGCAAGTTCCTGCGCGGAAAAATTGTACTGCCCCGATACGATGTTCTTGCCCAGCGCTCTGGATGCGGCAAAATTCAGGTAGGAAGAAAAATTGTCCTTCTTGTAGTTTCCTGTCACTTCCAGGCCGTAAATCTTGCCTTGCTGATAATTGAATGGCGAATAGACGAGAGACTGCCCGAACTGCCCTTCGTCCAGAAGATCCTGAACCAGTCGCAAATAACTGTCGAGGCCAATGTTGAGCTCGGGAGTGAGCTGATGCGTCACACCCGCATCGAAATAATGGCTGCGCTCGGGCAGTACATTCGTATTCACGTCGGTGGGCAAGGCATTGGTCGTGCCCTGGAATTTCGCGATACTGGTAGGAGCAATCAATTCTGTAGCTGGAGGAGTGAAATAGCGCGCATAGCCCGCGTGAAAAGCAGTGTCCCTGGTCGCCTGATAAACGAGCCCAAGCCGCGGACTCAGCTGACTCGCATTCACATAGGCATTCATCACGTCGAACCGGGCGCCGTAATTGACTGTCAGCTTCTTCGCAGGATGCCATTCATCCTGCAGGTAAATACCGTATAGCCAGGCGGTCTTGGTGTAGTTGTCGACGATATTGAAGGGAGTGCTGCTGGTCTGGTTGCCAAAAGCATCCGCCGGAAAAACGGCGGACATATTGTTGGATACCGCATATTCCTCGCTGGTGAACATCCCGGCATGCAAGGTATGCGCATCATTCAGGCGATAGCTCCCGTCCCCCTGCAAACCATTTGCGAGATTGCTCCTCAGAATGTTGGAAGCAACGCCATTGTAGATCAGGTCACCGTAGGGATCCGGAGTATAAGCCACGCTCGAATAACGCCTGAAAACGGAAAGCTGATAATCCGTTCTGGGGCCTCCCGTTCCCTTCAGTGCCAGAATGCCATAGCGATTGATCTCTGTCTGGTTCTCGTTGAGATTGGCCGAAGGATAATCCGGCATACCGGCCAGGGCATAATTCTGGGGCAGATTCGGCGTATTGGGGATCTGAAACTGGCTTTGAGAACTGCCCAGAATCAGGTTGACGCTCGTGGTCGGATTCATCAGATAGGAAAAATATCCGAATCCTTTCAACTGCGTCGTCCTGTCATGAAGCGGATTCGCACCCGGAGTGGGCGACTGTATGCCAAGGTTGTTTTGCAGGAAAGAGCCACTCATGTAGTAATTGAACTTGCCTTCGGACCCGCCATATTGAATCGAGGGTTCGAAGGTGTTGTGGCTGCCGCCGTAAAAATCCAGAGTCCCCCCCTTCTGGAATGCGCCACTCTTGGTGTGGATATCGACCACGCCTGCAGTACGGTAGCCGTACTGTGAAGGCAGCACCCCGGTCAGGAGATCGAGCCTTTCGGCGAAGCGCGTATCCAGATTCTGCCCGAAACCGCTGATGCCCTGGGGGAGCATGATGCCGTTGATCCGGTACTGAAGATCGCCATGGTCTCCCCTTACATGAATTTGGCCGAAAGAATCCTGGACCACCCCTGGCGCACGCAACAGCACTTCGTTGAGCGGGGTATTCTCACCCTGGGGCATCGCCTTGATTGCCGCCTGATCCAAGCGATAGACGCTGCTGCCATCTTTGGCAACATTTTGCGAACGCTGAATTCGCGCGGCGACCACATTCATCTCCAGCGCCTGGTGTGTAGCCAAAGTGATCGATGCCGTCGCCGGCTTTCCGGCACCCACCGTGACAATAGCCATACCGACCGTAAAACCCGGCTTCTTCGCAAGAATCGCATAAACCCCGGGGGATACGTTGGGAAAAACGAAATGCCCGTCTTTCGAGCTTCTGGCACGAAAAATCGTTTTACCCTGCGCATTCTGCAAATCGAGCTTCGCAGCAGGAACGGCCCTGCCCAGCGCATCCTTCACCTTGCCCTGAACTTCGATCGCCTGAGCAGCAATCGGCACCATCAGTCCAGCCAGCAAAAAAACCCTTCTCATGACTTCATTCTCCGGGAAATTCAAACACCGCCCGCAGCAAGTCTTGCTGCAGGCGTACCGATTCCCTCACGGGAATCGGACATGGATCTGTCAGGAGAATACGGGGGGGGAGCGTGAGCGCGGACGAAGCGCTGCGCGATCGTGCAGGAAAGATACCCCTGCGAGGGAAACCAGGAAAAGCAGCACCAGCGAAAATACCGGAGCGCTCAGGGGTGGGGCAGGTGCATGCGCAGCGGAATGCGCCGCAACATGGCATATCGCGCAGGCCATCTCGTCGGCATCCTTGACATGATGATGCGCAACCTCAAGGCTGTACAAGCCCAGGAAGCACAACAATGCCGAGAACAGAAATAGCCTTTTCATTTTTTCATTCTGCTGTGGATTCCCGTCCCGGTCAAGAGACAGGCTGAAAATTCACCGGGCCTCCAGGATGCGCTCGACATATCTCGCCAGCATGTCGGCTTCCAGGTTCACCCGGCTTCCCGGAACGATCTGTTTGAGATTCGTCATCGCCAGGGTATGCGGTATCAGGTTGATGTGGAACAGGTCGCCTTCGACAGCATTGACGGTGAGGCTCACGCCGTTCACCGTGACCGATCCCTTGGTCGCGATGAATTTCGAAACCGGTTTCGGGGAGCGAATGGCAAGATGCATGCACTCGCCTGCCTGATCGAAGGAAACCACTTCCCCTACCCCGTCCACATGGCCGCTGACGAGGTGTCCGCCCAGCCTGTCGGACAACCGCAACGCCTTCTCCAGGTTCACTTCGCTTCCCGCTTCCAGAGTGCAGGTGCAGTCCAGGGTTTCCCGCGAAACGTCGACCTGGAAAACATTTCCCTCGATCCCCACCACCGTGAGGCATACGCCGCTGACTGCGATACTGTCCCCGAGCAGAACATCCGAAAGATCGAGGCTTCCCGCATCGATCGCAAGGCGCAATCCCTTGTCCACCGGCTCGGCCCTGACGATTTTCCCGATCGACGCAACAATGCCGCTAAACATCCGGCCTCCCGATGATCCGCAAATCTTTGCCCACCATTCTGACATCCCTGATTTTCAGTTCGAATCTGTCTTCCATTTTTTCGAGCGCGGGGAACTCGAACATGCCTTTCGCGCGATTTCCGATGAGATGCGGCGCAAGATAGAAAACGACCTCATCGATAAACCCGGCTTCCAGCAAGGCACCGTTGATCCCTTCTCCCGCCTCCACCAGCAGTTCGTTGATTCCCCGCTTCCCCAGTTCGGCCAGCAGCCCTGCGATATCGACGCGCCCCTTGTTGCCGGGAAAATGAACAATCTCGACACCCAGCGCTTCCAGTCTCCCGATCTTTTGCGCGTCCTGACTGGCTGTCGCAACGAGCACCTTGCCGCCCAGCAACTTCGCATTCGATGGGAGCCTGAGTTCACTGTCCAGAACGACGATCATCGGCTGCCTGGAAGTTTCGACATCCCTCGCGGTCAATCTCGGGTCGTCCGCAAGAACGGTGCCGATTCCCGTGAGCAAGGCGCAGGAACGCGCCCGCAGCCTGTGCCCGTCGCGCCTTGCAGCTTCACCCGTAATCCACTGGCTGATGCCGTTTCGAAGGGCCGTTTTTCCGTCCAGGCTGGCTGCAATCTTGAGCCTGACCCAGGGTCTTCCGCGTGTCATTCTGGAGACGAATCCGGGATTGAGCTCCAGGGCATCGGCCTCCAGAAGTCCGCATTCGACCAGGATGCCCGCTTTTTCGAGGCGCTCTATCCCGCGCCCCGAGACCAGCGGATTGGGATCCTTCATTCCGATCACGACCCGGGAAATGCCCGCATCGACAACCGCGTCCGCACAGGGCGGCGTCCTGCCGAAATGGCTGCAGGGCTCGAGCGTCACATAAAGGGTCGAACCTCTCGCCGATTCGCCTGCGTCGAGCAGCGCATTGATCTCGGCATGCGGCATCCCCGCCCTTTCATGCCAGCCCTGCCCGACTATTTTTCCGTCCTTCACGAGGACCGCGCCTACCCTGGGGTTGGGAGTCGCGGTATACAGCCCCTTCTCTGCAAGACGCAGCGCCTTCGCCATATACAGGCGATCCTGGCTGGAAAACATCAATCGCCCTTGCGAAGGGTTTTGGGCTTCTCGACTTCCCTGATCGCTTCCCTGAAATCCTCGACATCCTCGAAGCTTCGGTAAACCGATGCGAAACGGATATAAGCCACCTTGTCCAGCTTGTAGAGTTCCGCCATCACCATCTCCCCGATCTGGCGCGAGGAAATCTCGCGCTCTCCAAGGCTCAACACTTTCTGCACGATGCGGTCTATCGCCTCGTCCACGAGCGGAGTCGGCACGGGCCGCTTGTGCAGCGCCCTGGCGAATCCGGTGCGCAATCTTTCCCTGTCGAATTCGGCACGGTTCCCGTTTTGCTTGACCACCTGCGGCATCATCAGATCTGCGGTCTCATAAGTGGTGAAACGCTTCTGGCAGACCTGGCAGCGGCGCCTGCGACGAATGCTGTTGCCTTCCTCGCCGACGCGCGAATCCATCACGCTCGTATCATTGGCGCCGCAAAACGGGCATTTCATTTGCCCCCCCCCCGGACAAGTCCCTCGTGGCCGCGACGGTCGGCTTTGCGGGATGAGGCTCGCGAAGCGAGGTGCAGCGAATGGTCATGCCCTTCGCAAGCCGAACTGCAAAGAGAATCGCCCGCAAAGCCCCGTCCCTTCCGGGTTGCGTGAAAACGCAGCTTTGCTGCGTTTCGCTTCATTTTCCCAGCAACGCGGCTCATGTGCGATTTATCCGGGGGGGCCGTATTATCCGTAAACCGGAAAGCGTTCGCAAAGGGACTTGACTGCGGAAGCAACCCGCCCGACCACGGCATCGTCTCCCGGAGCATCGAGAACGTCGGCAATCAGATTGCCGAGCTGGTCTGCCTCGATCTCCCTGAAGCCGCGCGTGGTGATGGCGGGAGATCCGATGCGGATTCCGCTGGTCACGAAAGGCTTCTGCGGATCGTTCGGGATCGCATTCTTGTTGACCGTGATATGCGCACGCCCGAGCGCAGCTTCCGCATCCTTGCCGGTGATGCTCTTGGCCTGGAGGTCGACCAGGAAAAGATGGCTGTCGGTGCGCCCGGAAACGATCCTGAGGCCCCGCTCCTGCAGCACCTTGGCCATGACGCGCGCATTGTCGATCACGAGCTCCTGGTATTCCCTGAATTCTTTAGTGGCGGCTTCCTTCAGCGCCACGGCCTTGCCGGCGATCACATGCATCAGGGGGCCGCCCTGGATGCCGGGGAAAATGCTGGAATTGATCGCCTTCTCATGCTCCGCCTTTGCCAGAATCAATCCCCCCCTGGGACCCCGCAAGGTCTTGTGGGTGGTGGTAGTCACGAAGTCCGCGATGCCGACGGGACTCGGGTAGAGTCCGGCCGCGATCAGCCCCGCATAATGGGCCATGTCCACGAAAAGCCAAGCTCCCACGCTGTCCGCGATGTGCCGGAAACGCTTCCAGTCGATGACGAGAGAATAGGCGGATGCTCCGGCGACGATCATTCTCGGTTTATGCTCATGGGCCAACCGCTCTACTTCGTCGTAATCGATTTCCTCGGTATCGGGATTGAGCCCGTAAGTCACCGCATGATAAATCTTTCCGCTGAAGTTGACCGATGCGCCGTGGGTCAGGTGACCGCCGTGGGCGAGAGACATGCCGAGAATGGTATCCCCGGGTTTGAGCATCGCCATGTAAACGGCCGCATTCGCCTGGGAACCCGAATGCGGTTGAACGTTGGCATATTCGGCATGGAAAAGGGATTTCGCACGATCGATCGCGAGCTGCTCGACGATATCCACATATTCGCAACCGCCGTAATAGCGCTTGCCGGGATAGCCTTCCGCATATTTGTTGGTCAGCACCGACCCTTGCGCTTCCAGCACACGCGGGCTGGTATAGTTTTCGGAAGCGATGAGCTCGATGTGGTCTTCCTGGCGCCTCGATTCCGACTCCATGGCCGACCACAATTCCGGGTCGAACCCCGCGATGGTTTGGTTTGCTGAGAACATGACTTTCCCGATCAAAAAAACGCAATTTTATCACGATTGACGGGAGAGTATCGCCCGGCGAGACTCCCCGCTTCCCGACTCGAATCGCAGCTTTCAGGACGCCGTCGTCATGACCATCCTCGAAGAGCGGTACAGCCCGCTCAGTATCGCCCTGAAGGATGCCGTGACGATATTGGAATCGATCCCGATGCCGTAAAGCGTGTCCCCATTCCCGACGCGCATTTCGATGTAGGCGACAGCCCTGGCGTTCGCCCCGCTCCCCATGGCATGCTCATGGTAATCCAGCACCCTGATGTCTTCGTCGAGCGCCCTGACGAATGCGTCGATCGGCCCGTTCCCGATACCCTTTATCCGCCTGGAGCTGCCGGCCTCCTCGATTTCGGCATGAATTTCAACGCCCTCTTCGTTTTCGATCAGATGATGCTCGACATGACGAGGGCCGGAGAGGTATTCCTTCTCGAGTATGGCGTAAAGCGCCTGCGCATCCATTTCGCATCCCCTTTCGTCCATTTCTTTTTGCACCACCTGGGAAAACTCGATCTGCAGCCTTCTCGGCATCGCAAGGCCGTATTCCTGCTCGAGCAGATAGGCGATCCCTCCCTTGCCGGACTGGCTGTTGACCCGGATGATGGCGCCGTAATTTCTCCCGAGATCTGCGGGATCGACCGGCAAATAGGGAATTTCCCAGCGCTCTTCCGGTTTTCTCGCAGCGAAACCCTTCCTGATGGCATCCTGATGGGAGCCGGAAAATGCAGTGAACACGAGATCCCCCGCGTAGGGATGGCGCGGATGCACGGGAAGCTGGTTGCAGTATTCGGCGCACTGCCTGACAAGATCGATGTCCGAGAAATCAAGTCCCGGAGAAATGCCCTGGGTATAGAGATTGAGGGCAAGCGTGACGAGATCGACGTTTCCGGTGCGCTCGCCGTTTCCGAACAGGCAGCCCTCCACTCTCTCGGCCCCCGCCATCAGCGCAAGCTCGGCGGCTGCGACAGCGCATCCCCTGTCGTTATGCGGATGAACGGAGAGAACGATTGCATCCCGCCTGTCGAGATTGCGATGCATCCATTCGACCTGGTCCGCATAAACATTGGGGGTGCTCATCTCGACGGTTGCCGGCAGGTTCACGATCATTTTCGATTCCCTTGTCGGCTGCCAGACATCCGCCACGGCATCGCAGATTGCCTTCGAGAATTCGAGCTCGGTGGCGCTGAAAGTCTCGGGAGAATACTGGAAAGTCCATTGCGTCTGCGGCATCTCCTCCGCCAGGGACTTGATCACCGCTGCCCCGCGTACGGCAAGCTCGATCGTCCCGGTACGGTCCAGATTGAATACGGTTCTCCTGAATACCGGAGAGGTGGGATTGTACAGGTGCACGATCGCATGCCGGGCTCCCCGCAGGGATTCCATGGTGCGACGGATCAATTCCTCCCTGGAAGGCGTCAGCACTTCGATGGTGACGTCATCGGGAATTCTGTCCTCCTCGATCAGCTTTCTCACGAAATCGAAATCGGTTTTGGAAGCCGAAGGGAAAGCCACCTCGATTTCCTTGAAACCAATCCTGATCAGGGTTTCAAACATTCTGAGCTTTTTTTCCACGCCCATCGGCTCTATCAACGCCTGATTGCCGTCCCTCAAATCGGAACTCATCCATATCGGAGCCGATGCAATCACCCTGTCAGGCCATGACCTGTCCTTCAATCCCACCGGCTGGAATGGCCGGTATTTCTGCGACGGATTCGTCAACATGCTTCACTCCCAAATCTGAAAATGGATAACCCGGCCGATTGTTGCGGCCGACGAAAAACTGAATGAATTGGAAAAGGTCGGGAATTTAGCGCGCGAGGCGCAGCAGCCCTGCCAGAAGCAGGGAGAGGGAAAGGAGATATGCGGCTAAGAAATGAACCATGGAATAAGCTTATAGGCTTTTAATAAAATGTCAACCCAGCCGGGATACGGCGCCGTATTGCGCAGCGAGGCGCGTCCGATTCAGCGCCACCTTCGGAGGCAGCTGGCTTTCCACCTGCTGTGCCTGAGCATCGGAAGGCTGCGAGGCCGCCTGCTGGATGTCCCCTTGAGACTGGCCTAGCGAATGCGGTGCATTCGCTTGAACCCGGGAAGCAACCGCAGAAAAAATCTGGGCGACATCTCCAGGATTCGAAGCAAGCGCACTTTGCAGGGTCTGAGCATCGAGCGCCAAGGTACCGTTGGACCGCCGGGTAATGCCGATTCCGGCGAGGCCGGCGGAATTGAGCGCAGAGGCAAGCAGGCTGCTGCCTGCACCATTCGCATTGAAGGCGTCGACGAACGACTGGGCGGCATGCACAACCTGATCAATTGCAGTTGCAGCAACCGAATCGCCCGCGCGGAAGGGATTGCTTCCCTGAGCGCCATTTCCGGAACGGGATCCGCTCGTCGCATCCCCGGAATGTGCCGACTGATCCATACCCTGAACAGTGGAGTGCAGGTAAGCCAGAGCGTTTTGGGCCTGCCCGTAGGCGGAGATCGTGGGCTGATAATTCGCCTCGGAGAGTGCCGCGCCGGCTTGCTGGTCAGCCAGTCTGGGCGGAATCGCCGCTTTCGCCTGCTGGCTCGCCGGCGATACAATCGCCTCGTCTAAATTGTTCGCAGAATATAAACCAAGACCTGAAATACTCATGATGTTCCCCGGCAATCACGCCATCCGAAGTATTCGGACCGGTGATTTTGCGCCCAGCCCTCTCTGGCGGCTTGCCCTTTCAGCACTTTCTACCACAATCCCCTGAAAATGTCCAGAACCGCTGCCATTGCAAATAAAAAAGCCCGGACAAGCCGGGCATTTTTATCCTGCACCGCCTGAGTCAGGCGAAATTCTTCGCCACAAAGTCCCAGTTGACGAGATTGTTCAGGAAAGTTTCGACGAACTTGGGGCGAAGGTTGCGGTAATCGATATAGTAGGCATGTTCCCATACATCGACGCAAAGCAGCGCTTTGTCACCCGTCGTCAGCGGAGTTCCTGCAGCGCCCATATTGACGATATCCACGGTGCCATCGGCCTTTTTCACGAGCCAGGTCCAGCCCGAACCGAAGTTGCCCACGGCGGAAGCCTGGAAGGCTTTCTTGAATTCGTCGAAAGAAGCCCATTTTGCCTTGATTGCCGCTGCCAGCGCGCCTGAAGGCTCGCCCCCGCCGTTTGGCTTCATGCAATTCCAGAAAAAGGTGTGATTCCAAACCTGCGCCGAATTGTTGTATATGCCGCCCGCAGGCGCTTTCCTGATGATGGCTTCAAGATCGAGATTCTCGTAGTCCGTACCCTTGATCAGGTTGTTGAGGTTCGTCACATAAGCCTGGTGATGCTTGGCGTAATGGTACTCGAAAGTTTCCTTGGACATATGGGGAGCCAGGGCATCCATTGCATAAGGGAGCTGTGGCAAAGCGTGTTCCATTTCTTCTCCTAAATTTGTTATGGTGTCTCTATTTTAGTCAAAGTTGCAGCTTCAAACAATGTCGAGAGAAATGCTCGCCTATTCGCCCGCATCCACAAACCCGATCTCATCCTTTTCGCAAGCAATGCAGAGCGCACCATTTTCATGCCAGTCGCCCAGAACCCATCTTTCGCAGGAATTGGCATCTACGACGAACTCATGCCTCCCCGGCTTGTGGGTATGACCATGGATCATGCGGGTGCTGCTGTTTTCAGTCAGCAGGATGTTTACCGCGGCGGGATCGACATCCATGATCGCAACGGCTTTCTCCTGCTTCATCTGCTCGCTTTGCCGCCGCAACTGAGCGATGACCTCCTTGCGCGCGGCCAGCGGCTGGGCAAGAAAGGCCGACTGCCATGCTTCGGCGCGGACTGTCCGCCTGAAAGCCTGGTATTCGGTGTCGCTGGTGCAAAGCGCATCGCCATGGGTGAGCAGTATTTTTCCGCCGCAGGCCGATATCAGGCACGGGTCGGGCAGATGCGTAGCTCCGGATGTCTCGAAAAACCGCCTTCCCATCAGGAAATCCCGGTTGCCGTGCATGATGTAGAGCGCAACGCCCGAGTCGGCCAGTTTCTTCAGGCTGCAAACCACCTCGCTGTTGAAGGGGTCATCGAGATCGTCGTCCCCCGCCCAGGCATCGAAAAGGTCGCCCAGTATGTAAAGCGAAGAGGCACCCGCCGCCTGATTTTCGAGAAACCTGAAAAACAGCCTGGAAATTCCCGCTTCATTCGCGGAAAGGTGAATATCCGAAATGAAAAGAGCGCGGCCCACCTAGGGAGCCCCTAGCCTTTCAGCACACTTCCGCTTTGGTTATGACGGCGTCCTCCACCGGGACGTCCCTGTGGCCTGCCTGGCTTGTCGTTTTAAGCTTTCCGATTTGCGAGACAATCTCGGATCCCTCCACCACTTTGCCGAAAACGCAATAGCCATAACCCTGGGGAGTGGAAGCCGTGTAATCCAGGAAATCGTTGTCGACCAGATTGATGAAAAACTGGCTCGATGCGGAATGGGGATCCGGCGTTCTCGCCATGGCGATGGTATAGGCCTCGTTCTTCAGCCCGTTGTCCGCCTCATTCTTGATCGGCGCAAGCGTTTTCTTCTGCTTCATGCCCGGCTCGAATCCGCCGCCCTGGATCATGAATCCGCCGATCACGCGATGGAATATGGTGTTGTCGTAGAAGCCGCTTTCGACATAGGAAACGAAATTTTCGCAGGTCACGGGGGCCTTTTCGAAATCGAGCTCAAGCGAAATAACGCCGTGACTGGTATGCAGTTTGATCATGCTTTTCCTTATTTTGAAATGACTGTCATGCTCTGGATAACGACAGCGTTTTTGGGAACATCGGACGGAAAGGAGCCCCCAGGACCTGTGGGAAGATCTGCGATTTTGTTCACCACATCCATGCCTTTAACCACCCTGCCGAACACGCAATAGCCGATCCTCTCTGCCGAAGAATCGATGTAATTGAGGCTTCTGTTGTCGTTCACGTTGATGAAGAACTGGGCAGTGGCCGAATTCGGATCCATGGTGCGCGCCATGGCGACCGTTCCCGGAATATTATGCAGTCCGTTGGATGCCTCGTTGGAAATCGGCGGGCGGGTTGCCTTTTCCCTGAATCCTGTCGTGAATCCTCCGCCCTGGATCATGAATCCCTTGATCACGCGGTGGAATATGGTGCCGCTGTAGAACCCGTCCTTCACGTACTGCAGGAAATTCTCGACCGTTTTGGGCGCCTTGTCAGGATAAAGCTCGATCAGGACATCCCCCATGTTCGTCTTCATTTCCACCTCGGGGTTTGCAGCCATGGCAGAGGCGCTCAACAGCGCGAACAAAAGAACAAAATATTTCATGCTAGATTTCATGCATCGCCCTCATAAATGATTTTCCAGGCATTCCCTTCCCTGATCCAGTACTGCCGCTTTCTCATCTTGTTGTGGAAGTTGTTGCTCGAATAATCCTGATCGAAGCTTACCACGAAAAAGTCGGCCTTACCGGGATACAGAAAGGCGCTGACATTCGAGATGGTGATCTTCACCCAGGACTTCGTCGAATTGACCTTGGACTTGTATTGCGCCCATTCCGGGAAACTCATGGTGTCGGAAAAGAATTGTTTCGAATAGTTCCCGAGATAGGCCTCATTGTCGAGGCTTTCCCAGTCCTGACGCCACTTTTGCAGGGCATCGTCGACCGACTGGCGCATCGCCGCCGCTTCCTTCCGGCTTTCCCACCTGATCGAATCGGAAATGATCACGGGGGTTACGCCCAGTTGCAGGTAGTCGCCTATTTCGGTGAGATCATGATTGGCCAGGACGACACAACCGCTGCTTGCCTTCGGAACCCGGCTATAGGTATCGGGGGGGGTACCGTGAAGCCAGATGCCATGCCCGCTCCGCCCCTCGTGCCTGTCCCACTCATTCGGATAGCTGATCGGAAAAGCTCCGGAGCCGTAAAACGCTGGCAGCTTGCTCTCCGGCAGATGTCCTGTCACGCGATAAACGCCGATCGGGGTTTTCTTGTCCCCCTCAGAGACTTTCTCGCCGGACTGCTTCCCGCTCGTGATGTAATAATCCGCGACATACTGAGGCCCGCCATCGGCGTTCCGGTAAAGGTAAAGCGCCGACTTGTCGAGATCGACGACTATCGCGTACTTTTGTTCCGGCCGCATTTCCACCAGATAGCTCGGGACGGTATCCGCCCCCGGCATCTGTTCATGGCGCATCACGCGGGCGAGCGCCTCTTCCCTCAACCCCTGGATGCGATCGGGAGGGGCACCCGCCACATCGCCCAACCTGCTGATCGGCCTGCTGCGGGCAAGCAGGATGTCCCCCTTGACGAGCTGCGCCAGCCTGAAGTTGGGATTGGTCTTGAGCACACTGTCTATGCTCGAAAGCGCTGAATTCATCTGGCTGTGACTGATATCGATCAGGCTCTGAACCAGAAGCGCGTCGGGAGAAGCAGCGCAGGCCACCCCCGCAACAGCCAGCATCGCGGCGCCCAGGAGAGAATTAAAAACAATTTTATTCAATGTGTTACTTTTCAGTTTCGATCAGCCATTTGCCGTTGGAATTCGACAGCGTCATGATTTTTGCCGTCGACTCTTCCATGGCAGAAGACTTGTACGATTGCGTAAAGTGGATTGTCGCATGTTTTTCGTCGGAAAAAACCACTTCCGGGTTCGATATCGTCACGGAAATAAACTTCGGCTTTTCTATCCTGGCCTTGCGAAGCTGTTTCCAGTGGTCCAGCCCTCTCCCGTCGGACGGCTGAAAATCCCCTGCATAAAACCCGAGATAGCCGGCAACATCCTGATCCGACCAGGCCTTCGCCCAGGCTTGCAGCGTTGCAATCACTGCCTGCTCATCCCCGGACGGCGCCTCCTTGACGACGGGCTCGGGCGCTGCCTTTACGGAAGAGGCAGCACTGGCGGGCTGTACTGGCGGCGCAGCAACCTCTTCCGCCTTTTTCGCAACCTTCCTGTCGTCGGCACGGGCTGCGGCGCGCTTCGGCGCGGCGGACTGCCCCTCCCGTGAAAAGAGGGTCTTGATCAGTTCGAGCTTGGTCTGTGCGCTGACGTTCGACTTGTCGAGCTGCAGCGCCTTGTCGTAGGCCTGGCTCGCCAGCTTGGCGTAAATGTCGCCCAGATTCTCGTGCGCCGTAGCATAGCTGGGATGGGTCTGGATCGCCAGCTCCAGTTCATCCTTGGCTTTCTCATACTGCCCCTGTGCAGCATAAAGGACCGCCAGGTTGTTGTAAGGCTCCGGCAGTTCCGGATAATCCTCGGTCAAGCCGGTAAATACCTTGATCGCCTCGCCGGACTTGTTCTCTTCGGTCAGGATCAGCCCTTTCAAGAAGCGTCCCTGGGCGTCCTTGGGGTTCTTGGCAAGCCAGACATCGACCTGCTTCATGGCGGCGTCATATTGTCCCCCCTTGAAAAGCTTGTTCGCGTCCTTGAGCGCGTCGGCTCGGGCGGAAAAACTCGAAAACATGAAGCAGCAAAGCAGGGAAGCGCCGGCAAGCCGGGCGAAGGATGACCTTTTCATTGTGATATACTTGACCTGGTTAAGTGTGTTCAGAATTTTATAACAAAACACAGCAATTCTATCAAAATTGAGCCGCGCATCATGACTTTTCCCCTGAAATCCAGATTCGCCCCGAGCCCGACCGGCCTGATCCACTTCGGCAACGTGCGCACAGCCCTCTTCAATGCACTGCTTTCCCGCAAGACCGGCGGCACTTTCCTGCTTCGCATAGAAGACACCGATGCCGCCCGAAGCCGCGAAGAATACATCCTCGCACTGCAGGAAGACCTCAACTGGCTCGGCCTCGCCTGGCAGGAAGGCGACGGCGCGGAAGGCGTTTTCGGCCCTTACCGTCAATCCGCGAGAAGCGAAATTTACGAACAGCATCTCAGGATACTTGAAGAAGAGAACAGGGTCTATCCCTGCTTCTGCAGCGCCGTCGAGCTCGAGGTCTCGAGAAAAATCCAGGCGTCATCCGGAAAGCCCCCGAGATACGGCGGCAAGTGCGCTCATCTGAAGCCCGACGAAGTCGAGAGCAAGAAAAAACAGGGGCTGCCCTATACCTTGCGCTTCAGGATGCCCAGAGGCGAATCCATCCAGTTCGACGATCTGGTAAGAGGCCCCCAGCATTTCCCGACGGACGAGATCGGCGACTTCATCATTCGCCGCTCGGACGGCACTTTCGCGTTCTTCTACGTAAACGCCCTGGACGATGCCCTGATGCAGGTCACCCATGTGTTGCGGGGCGAGGATCACCTGACCAACACGCCGAGGCAAATCGCGATCCTGGACGCCCTTTCGATGCCCGTGCCGCTATACGGCCACATCTCGCTCATCGTGGACGGGGCAGGCGCGCCGCTTTCCAAGAGAAGCGGTAGCCTTTCCGTGCAGGAACTCAGGGAAATCGGCTATTTTTCCATTGCGGTCAACAATTACCTGGCCCGCCTCGGCCACAACTACCAGGACAACCGCCTCTTGGGCCTGGACGAACTGGCTGCGGCCTTCGCCATCGAAAATCTGGGGCGAGCCCCGGCAAGATACGACAGGACCCAGCTCGACTACTGGCAGGCTCAGGCCCTGCAAAAGACGGATTCGGCAACGCTCGCTGACTGGCTCGGGCAGGCCGTCTCCACATGGGTGCCTGAAAAGGATCTCGAACATTTCGCCGACGCGATCAGGGACAACGTGCTGTTTCCCCACGATGCCGCGATCTGGGCGGAGGCGATCTACTCCGACAGGCTGCCCATGTCGGACGAGGCCCTTGCAATTCTCGAGGAAACGCCCGTTGAATTCTTCAGGGCAGCTGCCGGCCTGCTTGCGCAAGACCTCGATTTCAGGGCCTTTGCGCAAAGCGTCAAGGAAAAAACGGGCTGCTCGGGCAAAAAACTTTTCCTGCCGCTCAGAGCTGCGCTCACCGGACAGACTCACGGACCGGAAATGCCCAGGATACTCCCGCTCATCGGTTCCGACCGGGCCAGGCACCGACTGATGCAGCATGTACTCAGCGAAGACATAGACTGATGCTCAAAATCTACAATACCCTGGCACGGGAGAAGCAGGCCTTCCGGCCGATCCATCCGGAAAAAGTCGGAATTTACGTCTGCGGCATGACCGTTTACGACTATTGCCATCTGGGTCACGCCAGGGTGATGGTGGTCTTCGACATGGTGGCGAAATGGCTCAGGACTTCCGGATATGAAGTGAACTACGTGCGCAATGTCACCGATATCGACGACAAGATCATCCGGCGCGCGATCGAAAACGGGGAATCCATCTCCGACCTGACTTCCCGGTTCATCGCAGCCATGCACGAGGACGCCGAGAAACTCGGAGTGGATGCGCCGGACCATGAGCCCCGTGCGACACAATATGTGGGACAGATGATTTCCATGATCGGAACGCTGGTCGACAAGGGCCTCGCCTATGCGCCCGGAAACGGCGACGTCTATTATTCGGTGCACGATTTCGCAGGCTACGGCAAGCTCTCCGGGAAGTCTCTGGAAGACCTGCGGGCGGGAGAGCGGGTGGAGGTCGACCCATTCAAGCGCGACCCGCTCGATTTCGTGCTTTGGAAAGCGGCGAAAACAGGGGAGCCCTCCTGGGATTCCCCATGGGGACCGGGGCGTCCCGGCTGGCACATCGAATGCTCGGCGATGAGCGAACAACTGCTCGGGGAACATTTCGACATCCACGGCGGCGGGCAGGACCTGCAATTTCCCCACCACGAGAACGAAATCGCCCAGTCCGAAGGGGCGCATGGCCATACCTTCGTCAATTACTGGATGCACAACGGCTTCGTCAGGGTGGACGACGAGAAGATGTCCAAATCCCTGGGCAACTTCTTCACGGTGCGCGAAGTGCTCGAAAAATTCGATGCGGAAGTGGTGCGCTTCTTCATTTTGCGGGCGCACTACAGGAGTCCGCTCAACTATTCCGACCAGCACCTTCAGGATGCCAAATCATCCCTGACCCGGCTCTATACCGCGCTTGACGGCATAAATGCGGAAAACATCGCAATCGACTGGGAAGAGCCCCATGCAAAACGCTTCAGGCAGGCGATGGACGACGATTTCAATACGCCCGAAGCGATTTCGGTATTGTTCGATCTCGCCAATGAAGTCAACAAGTCGCATTCGGCAAACGGCGCAGGATTGCTCAAAAGTCTGGGCAGCGTACTGGGACTGCTGCAGCGCGACCCGAGAGCTTTTTTGCAGGGCGGCAACGACATCGATTCATCCAGAATAGAGGCGCTTATCCGGCAAAGAATGGATGCCAGAAAATCCAAAAACTTCGCCGAAAGCGACAGGATCAGAGACGAACTCCTTCAATCCGGCATCATTCTGGAAGACGGCCCGCAGGGCACGACCTGGCGCAGGGCATAGGAGAACGCATGAAAAAACTGCTCTGGTTCGGCATTTCCATTCTCGGCGCAGCCTCCCTGGGCGAAATCGCCCTCGCCAGGGGCGAAGCCATCAATTCGCTCTGGCTGGTTGCGGCGGCCCTGTGCGTGTATGCGCTCGCCTACCGGTTCTATGCGCTCTGGATCGCGGCGAAAGTGCTGGTGATCGACAGCACGCGGGCAACCCCTGCCGAGCGCTTCGACAACGGACTCGACTTCACCCCCACCAACAAATGGGTGACATTCGGACACCATTTCGCGGCGATAGCGGGTCCCGGCCCCCTGGTCGGCCCGACCCTCGCGGCCCAGTTCGGCTATCTTCCCGGAACGCTTTGGATTCTGGTGGGTGCGGTACTCGGCGGCTGCGTGCAGGACATGGTGATCCTGTTTTTCTCGACGAGGCGCGACGGCAGGAGCCTCGGCCAGATGGCGAGGGACGAACTGGGCCCCCTGGGGGGGGCTGCCGCGCTCATCGGGACGCTGGCCATCATGGTGATCCTGATTTCTGTGCTGGGACTTGTCGTCGTGAATGCCCTGAAGCACAGCCCCTGGGGAACCTCGACCGTCATGGCGACCATCCCGATCGCGATCCTGGTCGGACTCCACATGCGCCATTTCCGCCCCGGGAAGGTTCTGGAAGGCTCGCTCATCGGCGTAGCCCTGCTCCTTCTTGCGGTCGCATCCGGGGGATGGATAGACCATCACGGTTTGCGAACCCTGTTCGATTTCGACGGCAACACCCTCGTCTGGCTGGTCATCGGCTACGGCTTTCTGGCAGCCATCCTTCCGGTATGGCTGCTTCTCGCCCCGCGGGATTATCTTTCGACCTACATGAAGCTCGGCACGGTGGCGGCCCTCGCTGCCGCCATTCTCGTCATGCACCCGGAAATCAAAATGCCGGCGCTCACCCGCTTCGTCGACGGCACCGGCCCGATCTTCGCGGGCAAGCTGTTTCCCTTCGTCTTCATCACCATCGCCTGCGGCGCGATTTCCGGATTCCATTCCCTCATTTCTTCCGGCACCACGCCCAAGCTGATTGCGAATGAAAGAGACATTCCCATGATCGGCTACGGGGGAATGCTCCTCGAATCCTTCGTTGCGATCATGGCTATGGTCGCTGCGACCGTTCTCGACCCAGGCGTTTTCTTCGCCATCAACAGCCCTCCCGGCGTGGTCGGCCAGGGCATCGAAGCTGTGACGACCATCAGCTCCTGGGGTTTTCCCGTTTCGATGGAGAAAATGCAGACGCTCGCGGCGGACATGGGCGAAAAAACGCTTTTCGCCAGGACAGGCGGCGCGCCTTCGCTTGCGGTCGGGATGGCGAGCATTTTCGGCAATGCCTTCGGGCGCGGGCTGCTTGCAATCTGGTACCACTTCGCGATCATGTTCGAAGCGGTCTTCATTTTAACCACGCTGGATGCCGGAACGCGTGTCGGGCGCTTCATGCTGCAGGATCTGCTCGGCAACCTCTACAAACCCATGGGAAGGACGTCCTGGTATCCTTCGGTGCTCGCCACCAGCGCAGCCATCGTCGCCTCCTGGGGCTATTTCCTCTACATCGGGGTGATCGATCCCAACGGCGGAGTCAATCTGCTCTGGCCGCTGTTCGGCATTGCCAACCAGATGCTGGCCGCAATCGCCCTGTCGGTTGCGACAGGCATCCTGATCAAGTCGGGGAAACTGAAATATGCCTGGGTGAGCGGCGTGCCGCTTGCCTGGCTCAGCTTCATCACGACTTCGGCCGCCTGGGAGAAAATCACCAGTTCCGACATCAGGATCGGCTTTTTCTCGGCAGCCGACAATCTTGCCGAGAAGCTTTCCCTGGGCAAGCTCCCCCCCGAGAAGGCCGCGATAGCGCCCAAGCTCATTTTCAACATGCAGCTCGACGGCGCGCTCACGCTGTTCTTCGTCGCGGTGCTGTGGATCGTCATTTTCGAAATGCTCAGGGTCAGCTGGAGAAAGGCGATCGGGCTTCCCGTGCCGCCGGTATCGGAATCCCCCCATATTCCGAGCAGGCTGATCGAGGACTGGGTGAGGGACTGATGAAAAGACTTTGGGAAATGATCAGGCGCCTATCGGGGGACGATGCCTACGAGCGCTACCTGGCCCATTGCAAAACCGCCCACCCCGACAGAACGCCCATGAGCCGCAAGGCATTCTTCATTGCCGAGCAGGAGCGCAAGTGGAACGGGGTCAGGCGCTGCTGCTAAGGCTGAAGCAGCTTCTTCATTTCCATGGCATTTTGCACCGGATTCGCGCTGTTGCCCTGCAGCTTTTCGACGACCGAAGAAACCGCGGTGGATGCGACCGATGCCAGCACGAAAATCAGGATGCTGCGCGTCATTCCCTTTCTGACTTCCATGTCATCGAGATAGCGCCTGAGATAGTGCACCGCGACGAAAAAGGCGATGGTGGAAAGTATCAGATCGAGCAGCATGTCAGCTTGCGCATTTCACCAACGATGCGCATGTTTTTGCGCGGCTTCTCGCAGTCTCGACATCGACGCCATTGGCAAGCGCCACTCCCATCCTGCGCCTGACAAAAGATTCGGGCTTGCCGAACAGCCTGAGGTCGCTCTTCGGAACCGAAAGGGCAGCATCGATCCCCTCGAATGCCACGCCGACTGCGTCTATCCCGCCGTAAATCACCGCGCTCGCGCCGATCTCGCGCATTTCGGTATCGACCGGCAGGCCCAGTATGGCCCGCGCATGCAGTTCGAATTCGCTCTGTCTCTGCGTGCAAAGCGTGACGAGCCCCGTGTCGTGCGGCCTCGGGCTGACTTCTGAAAACCAGACCATATCCCCCTTCACGAAAAGCTCGACGCCGAAAATACCGGTGCCTCCCAGTTCTTCCGTAATGGATCTGGCGATTTCCCGCGAGCGCGCAAGCGCGGCTTCGCTCTTCTTCATCGGCTGCCAGCTCTCCACGTAATCCCCTTTCACCTGGACATGCCCGATGGGCTCGCAAAAATGCGTTTCGATCTCCCCGGATGAATTCTTCGCCCTGACGGTGAGCTGGGTGATTTCGTAATCGAAATCGATGCACCCCTCTACGATCACGCGCCCCTGGTCGACCCGGCTGCCTTTTGCGGCATAGTTCCAGGCGGCTTCCACTTCTTCGGGTTTTTTCACCAGGGACTGCCCCTTCCCCGAGGAAGACATCACCGGCTTCACGAAGGCCGGAAATCCGATTTTGTCGATCTCGATTTTCATCTCATCGAGGCTCGAAGCGAACGCATAGGGGGAAGTCGGCAACCCCAGCTTTTCCGCCGCGAGCCGCCTGATCCCTTCCCGGTTCATGGTGAGGTTCACCGCCCGCGCATTGGGAATGACTTGCGCGATGCCCTGTTGCTCGATTTCGAGCAGCATGGATGTCGCGATGGCTTCGATTTCCGGAACGATCACGTCCGGCTTCTCCTGCATGACGAGGGCCTTGAGGGCTTCCGGATCGGCCATGTCGATGACGTGCGAGCGGTGCGCGACCTGGTGCCCCGGCGCATTCTCGTAGCGGTCGACGGCGATCACTTCCACCCCCAGCCTTTGCAGGGCGATGATGACTTCCTTGCCGAGCTCGCCGCTGCCGAGCAGCATGACTTTGGTTGCATTTGTCGAAAGGGGGGTGCCGATGCGCATGATTTTCGCCTTGTCTCTGGATTGCTGGATTTTATTACGGCTGCACGACAAAGGCGAGCGCATCGAGCAAAATCTGGAAATGCCGAGCCCCGCCCAGCCGCGGCTGAAACCGGGAGCAATCTCCGATTCTCGGCCATTGCGGTCACCTCATCAGTTTTGGTTATTGTCCGCTTTTGAACTAATTGGGAATATCGACACCATTGACCAGTTCCTAGCGTGGAAATTTCCAGCCGAACGCTGACTTCAGGTGTAGCTTACCACCGCTACAATGGTATCGCTGCTCTATACAATTTGATCTCAAACCCCTCAGGTACCGGCTTAAACGGGTCATTGTCGCTTGGCCAGCTCTTTGCTCTGCTTTGAAATCTTCGGAGTGTATCGACATCGAGCTTGGCAACTACAACATGCTCGTTTTCACCACCACGCAATCGACACAAGTCACGTGCATAATTAGCTTTGGTGGGAGCTCTTACTCGACTATCACCGTACCGTCGATTATTGACGAGCACGATGTAGGCATGGACATCCAGGCTCGCCGACTCGACCAACGCGGAAAATGTTTCGAGATCTTGGTTCCATGACAAGACCATTACGCAATCGACTGCACCTTGAAAATTCAACCGGTGTTCGACATTCTGAAGCTCCGAGCAGACGAGCACACCGAAGGTAAATCCATTGTGCTGATAGACAACCTTCTTTCGGTCGGACTCAGAAAACTTCACCCAAGCTTTTCCAAAATCCCTCACAAGCCGCTGATCCTCTCCTGGGGCGGGTTCCGTTTTCGGCTGATGGACGCGAACATAGGCATGGAATCCAAGGCGATCATCCTCCAGCACGAGCGCAGCTTCACTATGAATCTGGTTTTTTTCAATATGGTAGTCCAGTCCGGCGATCAAGCTAATCCTAGACTCCTTAAGCAAGCTGGATACGGTATTCAGCCAGCGCTCTGGGAGCGAAAGCTCCGGCAAGAGTAGATGCGTCGGCCGAGGACGAGCTTGGATGGCTTGGTTTACCAAATATTCAATTCGTTGGTAGCGCTCAATTGACAGGTCAGGACTTCCGCTTGCGGCAGCATCCCAGGTCGCGTCAGTTGTTAGCAGGCTGCTAACACCCAGCAATAATGGCCTAGTCTTGTCCCCACCATATAGAACCGCTCTCTTAATAGGATCAGTCGGGGCTTTCTCTGCAGATACGTCATCTTGAACGGATGGAGTTATTAAGGAAGCCCTGAACAAGCATCAATTCAGCGCTCCGCATATCTCCAAAAGCAGTTTCGGGACGGATTTCCATCGGAATCCGGTCCGAAACAGCGAGTTTTCTTCCAAATCACCGGATTTTCCAGTG
>Ga0315298_1001934_pt1 | contig 36727 bp, 29 predicted proteins | sample WHS_1_MG_FD_203077 | JGI IMG/M metagenome (GOLD analysis project Ga0315298, IMG submission 203077) | Extremophilic microbial mat communities from Washburn Hot Springs, YNP, Wyoming, USA - WHS_1_MG | ecosystem: Environmental > Aquatic > Thermal springs > Hot (42-90C) | place: USA: Wyoming...
GCCGTCTTCCAGACGGCCGCCTCCCGCTTATCGTCGGCAACTGGAAGATGCACAAGACCAGCCGCGAGGGGGCAGCCTTCATCCGCGAGCTCATTGGCTGCTTGGGGGAGATCAAGGATCGCCAGGTAATGGTGGCCCCACCGTTCACCGGACTTGCTGAGGCCGTTCAGGCGGTCGCCGGTAGCTCGCTGGCAGTCGCAGCTCAGGACGTCTTCTGGGAGAAGGAAGGCGCCTACACCGGGGAGGTCTCCGCTGCCATGCTCGCTGATTTGGGAGTCCATGCCGTGATCGTCGGCCACTCGGAGCGTCGACGCTATTTTGGTGAGACGGACGAGTGGGTGGCAAAGAAAGCAGCTGCGGCTTTGGGTCACGGCCTTGCTCCTATTATCTGCGTGGGCGAAGGGGAAGAGGAGCGGGTGGCGGGAGAGACTTTCGCCGTGCTCACTCGGCAGATTCAGCAGGATTTGGCCGGATTGCCGGGGGAAGATGCTCCAAGAGCTGTGATTGCCTATGAGCCGGTGTGGGCTATTGGCACGGGAAGGACGGCCACACCGGAGATAGCTCAAGAGGCCATCTCCTTCATCCGGGATCAGCTGGCCAGGCTCTGGGGGGCAGCGGTGGCCGCTCAGGTCCGCATTCTTTATGGGGGTAGCGTAGGACCCGAGAACATTGACGCTCTCATGGCCCAGCCTGACATTGACGGCGTGCTCGTGGGTGGAGCTAGTCTCAAGGTTGACTCCTTCACCCGCATAGTGCGCTTCGAGAGGATGTGAGTGGCTTGCGCACGGTGGCTGATCACCAAGCGCGGCGAGCCGCGTTAATCGTGCTGGACGGGTGGGGCTGGGCGCCTCCGGGTCCCGGCAATGCCATCTGGCTGGCAAGGACTCCTGTATGGGATGCGCTCTGGCAAAGATATCCACACGCTTTGCTAGAGGCTAGCGGGGAAGCGGTGGGCCTACCTCCCGGGGTGATGGGCAACTCGGAAGTGGGGCACCTCACCCTGGGCTCGGGGCGCATCATCTATCAGGATCTATGCCGGATCAACCGGGCCATTGCCGATGGGTCGTTTTTCACGAACCCTGTGCTCAGCGGTGCGGTGGAAAGGGCGGCAGCTAGCGGGCACTCCGTTCACCTCATGGGCTTGCTTTCAGATGCAGGGGTGCACTCAGCCTTTGGGCACTTGCAGGCTCTTCTGCGCCTCGCGCAGCAGAAGGGAGCCACAAATGTCTATGTCCATGCTTTCACCGATGGCCGGGATACCTCTCCCACTGCTGGAGAGGGGTATATCCGGGAGCTGGAGCGGTTTCTAGCGGAGCTGGGGGTGGGGGCCATCGCTACAGTCGCGGGCCGTTACTACGCCATGGACCGAGACAAGCGCTGGGAGCGAGTGAAGCTGGCCTACGATGCCCTGGTTCATGGAGAGGCTCTGCATGCGGAAAGCGCGTTGGCGGCCGTCCAGGAAGCCTATGCGCGTGGCGAGACGGACGAGTTCATTGTGCCAACGGTGGTGAATAAGGACCCGAAATCCCGGCTCCGGGACGGCGACGCGGTGATCTTTTTCAACTTCCGCCCGGACCGAGCCCGTGAACTCACTGCGGCTTTGACGCAGAAGGACTTTCCCTACTTTGACCGCGGCCCGCGGATTCCCCAGCTTGATTTTGTGGGCATGACCGAGTACGACGCTCAATTCGGGGTGCCAGTGGCTTTTCCCAAGGAAGAGCCGCGCAACGTTCTCGGCGAGGTGGTTAGTCGGGCCGGTCTCACTCAGCTACGTATAGCCGAGACGGAGAAGTACGCGCACGTGACTTTTTTCTTCAACGGGGGTCGAGAGGAGCCCTTCCCAGGGGAGAGACGCAAGCTGGTGCCGTCTCCCAAGGACGTAGAGACCTATGATCAGAAACCGGCCATGAGTGCCTACGAGGTGGCGGAGGCCTTCCGAGAAATCATGCGTGAGGACCCGGTTGATTTTGTGGTCCTTAACTTCGCTAACCCGGATATGGTGGGACACACCGGCAACCTGGCTGCGACGGTGGAGGCGATCGAGCACGTCGACCGATGCTTGGGCACGGTACTTGCCGTGCTGGCAGAGGTGGGAGCCAAGGTGGTGGTCACCGCCGATCATGGGAACGCTGAGAGCATGCTGGAGCCCGATGGCTCTGCCAACACCGCGCACAGCACGGCGCTTGTACCCTTGGTTGTGCTTGAGGAGGGGCTGCACCTGCGGGAAAGCGCTGGTTTGTCCGATGTTGCACCGACTCTGCTACGGTTTCTGGGGCTAGAGATCCCAGAGGAAATGACAGGACGTCCACTGCTCCTGGACTGAGCGGAGGGAGATGCGTATACAATTGTGTATACAAAACCCGTGTTCGGTGGTAATTTACGCAAGAACTCATCTGGCGGCTGTTACGCCGTGCTTGGGCTAGTCGAAGAAGAAGAGGTAAATCAGGGTGACATACTTTCTGGTTGCGCTGGAGACGATTCTGGGCGCTGCTGTGCTCTTGCTCATCTTTCTGCATTCGGGAAGGGATAGCGGCCTGGCCCCCACTTTTGGCGGGACAGGGGCTTTTGCCGGCAGCAGTGTGGTACAGAAGAACTTGGACCGCCTGACGGTAGCTTGCTCAGTTGCCTTCTTCATTGTGGCCATTGCGCTGGTATACGTGATGTGAGGCAGTCCTTGCGGCAGAACTCTCTTGACAGCGGAACTTAAGTGACTGGGCCCAGGGAGCACAAGGTGTGCGGGGAGGTGGTCAAGGTAAGTCAGGTGAGCAAAGCGGCGTGGGGTGTCTAGCTTACAAGGAGGCGGAGTGTTGAAATCGCACAAGCGTCTGACGTATTTGTTTGCTCTTGCGGTACTGCTCGTGGGCGCTCTGGTTGGGGTGGCCGCTTGCGGCGGCGAGGAGGGCGGCACCGGCACCAGCCTGGCAGGCGGCGAAAAGCCTGTTTCGGGCGGCACTTTCAAGATCTACATCGGCGAACCGGCTTTCATTGACCCGGTCAACCTGCAGGAGTCGGAAGGTACCCAAGTAGGGAACCAGCTTTTTGACAGCTTGACCATGTTTGACTACAAGACCGGCAACCTGCTGCCAGCGGCGGCGGAGAAGTGGGAAGCCAATGCGGACGCCACCGTGTGGACCTTCCACTTGGTCAAAGATGCCAAGTTCCACAACGGTCGTAAGGTGACGGCCGCCGACTTCAAGTACGCTTGGGAGCGTATCTGCAACCCAGCCAATGAGTCGGAGATCTCCTATCACCTTTCCTGCGTCAAGGGTTATGACGCCATGCAGGAAGGCAAGGCTACCGAACTTGAAGGCGTGAAGGTCATCGATGACTACACGCTCGAAGTCACCCTGTCTTATCCGTTTGGCGACTTTGAGTATGTGGTCGGTCATCCGGCTCTAGCCCCGGTGCCTAAGGAGGAGGTAGAAAAGGATCCGAAGGCCTTCTCCGAGATGCCTATCGGCAATGGTCCGTTCAAAATGGCGGAGCCCTGGCAGCATGACCAGTACATCAAGGTGGTCCGTTTTGACGATTACTACGGGCAGAAGGCTCATGCCGACGGCATCGACTTCATGATCTTCAATGACGACGAGACGGCCTTTATGGAGTTTGAGGCGGGTAACCTTGACATGGCTGTCATCCCTTCCGGGCGCGTCAAGGAGGTTATGCAGAAGTATGGCGTAAGCGATGACGGCCTGGAAGTGGCTCCGGGTAAGCAGACCCTCACCGGTCCGGAGACGGCCATCTACTACCTGACGGTAAACAACAAGGACCAGTACTTGAGCAACAAGGCGCTTCGTCAGGCACTGTCTTTGGCCATCAACCGGCAGGCCATCTGCGACACCATCTTCGAGGGCTTGCGGGAGCCGGCTACCGGGATCGTGCCTTGGGGCGTGGCTGGGTATATCAAGGATCAGTGGCCATACTCCAAGTATGACCCGGAAGCAGCCAAAGCCAAGCTAGCTGAAGCGGGCTACCCGAACGGCCAAGGTCTGCCCGAGATTACCCTGAGCTGTAATAGCGGCCGCGGGCACGAGGATATCCTGGCCATGGTACAGGCCGACTTTGCCGCCATCGGGGTCAAGTCCAAGATCGAGGCCATCGAGTGGGCTCAGTATCTGGACAAGCTGGGAGCGGGGACCTACCAGATCGGGCGTCTAGGCTGGATCGCGGACTACCCGATCATGGACAACTTCCTCTACCCGCTCTTCACCACTGGGTCGGGTGACAACTACTCGTTCTACTCCAACCCGGCGGTAGACCAGGCCCTGCTGGCTGCTCGGTCCATCGTCAACACCGAGGAGCGTATCGCTAAGTACCAGGAGATCGAGCGCACGATCGGCGAGGACGCTCCGGTTATCCCTATCACCATGTATCGGCATGGTCGAGTGGGTTCTGACCGGGTGCGCGGTCTGGTGGAGAGCCCGCAAGGCTTGTACAACCTCGAGCAGGCGTGGATAGTCAAGGACCGGCAGTAACGGAGGTCTAGGGGGCGTTTGTCTCTCAGGTTGCATGTTCCAAAAAAGGTAAGTGGACTGCCGCAAGGCGCCCTCTCGGGCGCCTTGCGGCTGCCACACCGGCGCTAATCCTTACGAAGATCTGATTTCTGGATGATTGCCTATATCGCTCGTCGCATCTTGCAGATGATCCCCGTCTTCATCGGGGTCACTATTATCCTTTTCATTCTGCGGTCACCGGGGGTGATAGGGGGCGACCCCATACGGATGATCACAGGCGAGAGGGCGATAAGCGAGACCCTTTATAACCAGCTAGTGGAAAAGTACGGGCTGAACAAGCCCTTCTACGTCCAGTACGTACGGTACCTAAATGACCTCGTGCATGGCGATTTGGGCACCTCCTATCAGAAGAACCGGCCGGTGACTTCTATTCTCTGGAGCAAATTCCCGAACACGCTCAAACTGGCCTTGGCGGCTATCCTGATTGAAATAGTGTTTGGCATACTGGCGGGGGTGATTTCTGCGGTTAAGCGCTATTCCTTCTGGGATGTGCTTGTAACCTTAAGCACCTCTGTCCTTGTTTCTCTCCCAGTGTTCTGGCTGGGTATGCTCCTGCAGTTGATATTTGGACTTAAGTTCAAACAGTGGGGCCTGCCATACTTGCCCATTTCGGGCATGGGGGGCGACCAGTTCCCCCAGATCGTCCATCTGATCATGCCGGCCATCACTCTGGCCTCGGTATCCACCGCGTATGCGGCTCGCATCATGCGCAGCCAGCTACTTGAAGTCATGGGACAGGACTATATGCGGACGGCTGCCGCGAAAGGCCTTTCCAATGCCAAGGTCATCTGGAATCACGGTATGAAGAACGCCATGATCCCGGTGGTGACCTATTTCGGTCTTGACCTGGGCGCCATGATGGGGGGAACGGTGCTTACGGAGACCGTGTTTAATTGGCCCGGCATCGGTCGGGAGATATTTCTGGCTATCGGCCAGCGCGACTGGCCTATTGTGCTCGGAGCCACCATTATTATTGTCTTCATTGTTATGGCTCTTAACCTGCTAGTGGACATCAGCTATGCCTTCCTCGATCCCAGGATTCGTTACGGGCGACAGGCGACCTAGGTGATGGAACGTGGATAAAGACCTCCCCTCCGAAAAGGCCACCGAGTCGCCCATCACTGGGGCGGTAGTTCCGCCTTCTCTTGCCTCCCCCGACGCTGAGCGGGATCAGCTGGGGGAGGAGTTCGAGCTGGTGACCGGACCCGCACGCAGCCTACGGGCGGACGCGATGCGCCGGCTACGCAGGAACAAGCTGGCCTTAGCCGGTCTGGTGTGGATTGTTCTCGTCATACTGGTTGCGGTCACTGCCGACCTGTGGGCGCCTCGATGGCTGGGAGATCCGGTAGAGATTGATTCCACCACCGCTGCCCAGCGTATGCTGCTACCGCCTTCGTGGGAGCATCCGTTTGGCACCGACAAGCTTGGGCGGGATATCGCCTCCCGAGTGGTCTACGGGGCCCGAGTCTCTCTTATAGTCGGGGTGGTGGCGGTTGCCATCATGGTGCTCATTGGTCTCATCATGGGGGGGATCGCTGCCTACTACGGGGGCATCTGGGATGCCATCATCATGCGTTTGGCGGACGTGTTTTTCGCGTTTCCTTATATTCTTTTTGCCATCACCTTGATCGCTGTCCTGGGGCGGCGAGGTATAGAAAATGTGTTTTTCGCCATTGGATTTCTAGGGTGGCCAAGCATTGCGCGTGTGTTTCGCAGCTCCGTCTTATCGGTGAAAGAGAACGAGTATGTTGATGCCGCACGCGCTATGGGTGCGTCCACTCCTCGCATCTTGATCCGCCACATCATGCCGAACGCCGTTGCCCCCATCATTGTGTATGCCACTATGAGTATAGGGGGCGCCATCTTGACGGAAGCGGCTCTGAGCTTCCTTGGCATGGGCGTACAGCCGCCGGACCCCTCCTGGGGCAACATGCTCAGTGATGCCCGAGCCTTCATGCAAAGCGCGCCCCACATGATGATTTTCCCGGGCCTGGCCATTCTCACCACCGTACTTGCTTTCGTACTGCTCGGTGATGGGCTGCGCGACGCCCTGGACGTGAAACTCAAGGAGTAGCTGTGGCCCCGCTGTTGGAAGTCGACGATCTGCACATGCACTTTTTCACCCGCGACGGCGTGGTGAAAGCGGTCGATGGGGTCACCTTCACGCTGGAGGCGGGTCGGACTCTGGGAGTGGTGGGCGAGTCTGGCTCGGGCAAGTCAGTCACGGCTCTGTCTATCATGCGCCTTGTACCGGAACCGCCGGGCAAAGTGGTGAAGGGGGACATTCGCTTCAAGGGCGAGAGCATCCTAGGCCTTAGCGACAAGGATCAGCGCCGTCTGCGGGGTAACCGCATTGCCATGATCTTCCAGGACCCCATGACCTCGCTCAACCCGGTCTATCGTATCGGTCAGCAGATCGCCGAACCGCTACGACTGCACAAGGGCATGACGCGGAAAGAAGCTTGGGCGGCTGCGGTGGAGCTGCTTAAGCGAGTGGGCATACCGCAGGCCGAGGAGCGTGCTCGCAGTTATCCTCATGAGTTCTCGGGTGGGATGCGTCAGCGGGCCATGATTGCCATGGCTCTTGCTTGCGGGCCCGATATTCTGATTGCTGATGAGCCCACTACTGCTCTTGATGTGACCATCCAGGCGCAAATCCTGGAGCTGATGCAGGAGATTCAGCAAAACACGCAGTCGGCCATCATTCTCATTACCCATGATCTAGGAGTGGTGGCAGACATGGCCGACCACATCCTGGTCATGTACGCGGGTAAGGCGGTGGAGTACGGAGTGGCTGACGACGTTTTCTATGATCCGCTCCATCCTTATACCTGGGGTCTGCTGGAAAGTATTCCCCGGCACGATGTGGAGGAGAAAGGGGCCCTCACCCCTATCAAGGGGCAGCCGCCCAGCTTGATCACCTTGCCCCCGGGATGCGCGTTCAGCCCACGGTGTGCCTATGCTCGACCGGAGTGCCGACGGAAGACGCCGGAACTGGTGGAGGTTGAGCGAGGTCACTATTCGGCCTGCTTGTTCGCCCAGGACACTGACTTCATTGCGCAGTTTGAGAACCGGGTAGTGCGGGTCGGTGCAGAGCCGAGGCGGAGAGGTTGACGGGATGGCCGCGCTGCTGGTGGTAGAGGGTCTGAAGAAGTACTTTCCAGTGAGCCGGGGGCTGATCCTTTCGCGCCTGGGAAAGACCGTGAAGGCGGTGGACGACGTGTCTTTCACGGTGGAGGAGGGTGAGACTTTGGGTCTGGTGGGCGAGTCCGGTTGCGGCAAGTCGACCACTGGACGTTGCATAAACCGGCTGCTTGAGCCCACAGCGGGTAGGATCTACTTTGAGGGCGTGGACGTGCACAAGCTGCGGGGCAAGAAGCTAAAAGCCTACCGGCGCGATGTGCAGTTCATTTTCCAGGATCCCTATGCCTCTCTGAACCCCCGTATGACCTTTGGCGAGATCATGGCGGAACCGCTCGTCATCCACGGGGTGGGCACCAGGCGGGAGCGGGAGCAGCGCTGTAAGGAGATGCTCAAGATCGTGGGTTTGAACCCCGAGCACATTCACCGCTATCCCCACGAGTTTTCTGGCGGCCAGCGGCAGCGCGTGGGCATTGCTCGGGCTTTGATGTTGCGGCCGAAGATGATCATCTGTGACGAGCCAGTCTCCGCCTTGGACGTGTCTATCCAAGCCCAGATCATCAATCTGCTTGAGGAGCTCCAAGAGGAGTTTAAGCTCACCTACCTTTTCATCGCCCACGATCTAGCCGTGATCAGACACATATGCGACCGGGTGGCAGTGATGTACTTGGGCAAGATTGTGGAGCTGGGCGGTTGGCGGGAGGTCTATAACAGTCCCCATCACCCCTATACTCAGTCCTTGCTTTCGGCTGCGCCCGTTCCCGACCCAGAAAAGCAAAGGCGGCGGGCCCGCATCATCCTGCGCGGCGATGTGCCGAGCCCAGTTGACCCGCCCAGCGGCTGTCGCTTCCATACGCGCTGTCCCATTGCTCAGTTCCCGTTATGCGCGGAGGTGGAGCCTGAGCTGCGCCAGGTCGGTCGGGGACACCAGGCGGCCTGCCATTTTGCTAAGTCGTTTCCTATCCCGGTGGGGCAGGCGGTCGCTGACTAGCAGGTGGGGCGCGCACTGCGGGGGAGCGGGGTATACTTATACGTGCAGCCCGGGTAGCCGCGGGAGTCTTCTTCGCAGGCTCCTGAGGAAAGTCCGGACACCACAGAGCAGGGTGCTGGGTAACGCCCAGCGGGGGAAACCCTAGGGATAGCGCCACAGAAAACACACGGCACGCCGGTCCTTGCCAGACTGGCCTGTGGCCAGAAGCAGGGAGCGGCTGCAAAGGTGAAATGGTGCGGTAAGAGCGCACCGGCGTCGTGGTGACACGACGGCCAGGCAAGCCCCACCCGGTGCAAGGCCAAATAGGGAGGCGCCAGCAGGGTTGCTCGCCCGATGCCTCCGGGTTGGCCGCATGAGCCGTCCGGTAACGGACGGCCACAGATAGATGGCTACCCTCGACAGAATCCGGCTTACAGGGCTGCTACCGCGGGGGCTCCCTCCTACCGGAGGGAGCCCCCGCCATCTATAGTATGGTCTAATGCGGCGGGTATGGCCTGGTGGGGCCGAGAGAAAGGAGGGCGGCGGTGCAGGACAAGCGGGTAGTCATTATGGGCGCCGCGGGGCGCGACTTCCATAACTTCAACGTCGTCTTCCGAGACGATCCCCATACCAAGGTGGTCGCCTTCACGGCTACCCAGATACCCCGGATCGACCGCCGTCGCTATCCTCCGGAGCTGGCTGGTCCTTATTACCCAGAGGGCATCCCCATCGTGCCCGAAAGCGACCTGGAGGCGGTGATCCGTGAGGAGAGGGTGGACCAGGTGGTCTTCGCCTACAGCGATGTCTCTCACGAGCACGTTATGCACCAAGCCTCTCGGGTGCTGGCTATGGGGGCCGACTTTGTGCTTTTGGGACCGGAAAGTACGGCTATTGCCTGCTCAGTACCGGTGATCTCTGTTCTTGCCACTCGTACTGGAGCAGGCAAGAGTCCTACTTCGCGGTTTGTCGCCAGTCTGCTCATGGAGGCGGGGCTCAAGCCGGCGGTGATCCGCCATCCCATGCCCTACGGCGATCTCTTGGCCCAAAGGGTTCAGCGCTTTGCCGCCATGGAGGATCTTGACCGCGCTCAGGCGACGGTGGAGGAAAGGGAGGACTACGAGCCGCACATCCGCCGGGGACTCGTGGTCTGGGCGGGGGTGGACTATGAGGCCATTGTGCGGGCGGCAGAGGAGGAGGCGAAGATCATCATCTGGGATGGAGGAAACAACGACTTCTCCTTCTTGCGCTCGGATCTTGAGGTCGTAGTTGCCGACCCGATGAGGCCCGGCCATGAGCTGACCTATCATCCGGGCGAGATGAACCTGCGACGCGCTGACATCGCCGTGATCAGTAAGGTGAACACTGCCTCGGCTGAGGATGTGGCTACTGTGGAGGCGAACATCAAGGCGGTGAACCCGCGGGCCACTATAGTGAAGACCGACACGGTGATCAATGCCTCCGATCCTGAGCTGATCTGCGGGCGACGGGTACTTGTGGTGGAGGATGGTCCCACGCTTACGCACGGGGGCATGGCGTCCGGAGCAGGACTGGAAGCGGCCCGTCAATTTGCTGCGGAGAAAGTGGTAGATCCCAGGAGCTATGCCCAGGGTCGGCTGGCCGATACCTTTGCCACCCATGCTCATCTGGGACCCATCCTCCCTGCAGTGGGCTACTACCCTGAACAACTGCGAGATCTGGAGGCCACTATTAACGCTGTACCTGCGGATGTAGTGGTGAGCGCGACGCCCTTTTCTTTAACCACTCTGATGCGGCTTAACAAACCGGTTGTGCAGATAACCTACGAGTTAGCCGAGCGGGAGGAACCACGGCTGTCGGACCTGGTGCGTTCTTTCTTAGAGCAGCGCGGCCTTATTTCCTAAGGCAAGAGACGACCCCAAGGAGTGCGAGATATCTTTCGCACTTGCTAGAATCCTCGCAAGTCCAAAGCTTCCGGCTATAGGGCTGTGCGGAGAAGGAGAGTGAGGGGCGGGCTGGCGTGACTAGTGCGGCAAAGATGAGCGTCCGATCCATGCTTATTCTGACGCTCCCCACCCTCGGCTTCTCGACCGCGCTTTCTTTGGTCACCACCTACCTGCCCGTCATCCTCAAGGACTACACTCGCTCCGCCACGCTCATTGGCTTTGCCATCGGGGGGGAGGGCATATTCTCTTCGCTGATCCCGGTGTGGGTGGGGGTGTTAAGCGACCGGATTTGGACCAAGCGTTGGGGCAGGCGACAGCCCTTCATGATATTTGCCGGGCCGTTTATGGCCGCTTCCCTGATGCTTGCCCCTTTTCAGCCCGGCTACATCCCCATTGCCGTCTCCACCTTTGTGTTCTTTGCCGCCTACCACTTTTACACCTCGCCCTACCAATCTCTCTTGCCGGATGTCACTCCACCTGGCAGTCACGGCAGAGTGCAGGGTTTCCAGTCCTTCATGCGGGGCGGAGGTATGTTTGCTGGCATGGTGGTGGCTGGCTTTCTCTTCTACCGCTGGCGGCCGCTACCTTTCATTCTGTGCAGCCTACTGATCATGATCTTCACCTACCTGACTGTCGCCAAGATCCAGGAGCCAGAGCCCGATCGTTCTCTTGTTCCCCCTCACCAGGGCATAGGTGCTGAGGTGAGGAGGGTCTTCCGTTCGATTCGAGAGAACAAGAGTATTCAGCGTTTCATGGTGGCTAGCTTCCTGTGGGAGTCCACGCTTGCGGGACTCCGTCCTTTCATCATGCTCTACTTCATCTACACCCTGCATTCCACGGCTCAAACGGGGGCCCTGCTCCTAGGGTTGGTGGGAGTGACTTACATGGTGGCCGGCATCATCAGTGGCTACCTGGCCGACAGATACGGGCGCTCCCGCGTGATGCGGATAGGGCTTTGGGTCTACCTGTGTGGCTGCATCATGGGGACGGTACTGGGCGACATCAAATGGGCCTTTGTCTTCCTACCCATTTTTGGCCTGGGAGGCTCCATTGTACTGACCCTGCCCTATGCCATCCTCATACGTCTCATGCCCAAAGAGCACATCGGTCAATTTACGGGTATGTTTTCTATGATGCGCGGCCTGGCCAATATCGTGGCTCCCGTGATTGCCGGAGCGGCAATCGACATTGGCGGCACTTTCCTAAAAAACGGGCGCGAGTACGCAGTAATCTGGTTGGTCTCGGGCGTGATGATCGCTATTTCCCTCTACTTTTTCCGCGGCACGGGTCGAGAAGATTTGGTGAACGTCTAGGCGATCCCACAGGGAGGAAGAAAATGCTGGGGCGTCTACGCGCTTGGGGCCGGGCGTTCCTCTGGGGTACTAGAACAGTGGTGGGCGGTCTCTACCGGCACGACTGCCTCGGTCTCGCTGCTCAGGTCGCCTACAGCACCTTGTTCAGCCTGTTTCCTTTCCTACTCTTCTTACGCGCGGTAACGGCCTACATTCCTGCCACCGACCGGCTAGGCGACTGGTTGCTTGCTGGGTTACGGGACCTCATCTCCACTGACAGCCGTCTTTACCAGATCGTGGAGGAAAGCGTTTTTCGAGAAGTGGGTGCCACCAGCGTCTCCCTGCTCTCTGTGGGGGTAGTGCTTACGTTGTGGAGCGCCTCTAGTGCGGTCATGGTTCTCATCAAGGCCGTGAATCAAGCCTACGGTCTTACGGAAACTCGTCCTTGGCACCAGAGACGGGCTATGGCTGTGGGTCTTTCTGTGGCTGGCGCGGTGCTACTGCCGGCGGGCATGTTGCTGCTGGTTTTTGGCTCCTGGATAGGCGAGCAGATCAGCCGGCATTTTGGGGGCGATTCCGTGGCTTATGCGCTTTGGTGGGGGCTGCGCTGGCCGGTGGTGTTCGCTCTGCTGGTGGCTGTAGCGGCTGCCTTCTTTTACCTTGCGCCTAGTTCGAGACAGCGGTGGTATACGGTGCTGCCTGGCGCTCTTTTCTCAGTGGCGGCGGTGGCTGGGGTGTCGGTGGGGTTGTCTTGGTTCTTAAGTCAAAGTGTATTCCAAGTGCGCTGGCTCACCTACGGCGTCATAGGCACGGCGATAGTTCTCCTTTTCTGGGCTTTCTTGGCGGGCTTAGTGGTACTCATCGGCGGGGAGATCAATGCCGCTGTGAGAATGGCGAAGAAAAACCGGTCTGCCACTGCGGATGCTCTGATAGAATCGAGCCGCGATGAATGAACTAGAGAACCACATCCCCGACGAACGGGCCATAGGTGTGTTTGATTCGGGGGTAGGCGGTCTTACCGTCTTACACGAATGTCTCGTCCAGCTACCGCATGAGGACTTCATCTACTTTGGCGACACGGCCAACTTTCCCTACGGTTCGCGATCCCTTAGCGAGGTCCGCCGGCTGGCTTTTGCCGCCACTTCTAAGCTCGTCGATCTCGGGGTGAAGCTGATTATCGTGGCCTGCAATTCCGCTGGCTCTGCGGCCTTGCCACAACTTCAAGCGTCTTTTTCCACGCCGATTGTCGGGGTGGTGCTGCCGGGGGCGCGGGCGGCTGTGCAGGCGACCAGGGAGAGACGGATCGGCGTTCTTGCCACCGAGGCCACGGTGCGCTCCAATGCCTACCAAACTGCCTTGCATGCTCTTGACGCTGGTCTTGAGGTCTTTGCTGTACCGTGTCCTCGGCTTGCTCCGCTTATTCAAAACGGAGACGTGTTCTCGGAAGAGGTAGAACAGGCGGCCCGAGAATACGTGGCCCCGCTAAAACAAAACCGCGTGGATACGGTGATTCTCGGCTGTACGCACTACCCGCTGATAACTCCCATGCTGAGGCGTCTGCTGGGCCCTCACGTGACCCTGATAAACTCGGCTGAGGAGACAGCCCGGGAAGTGGGCGAGATCATCATCCGCAAGGGTATTGGCAATAAGCCGGGTAGGGAGGGCAAGTACCGCTTTCTCACCAGTGGGGATCCGGAGGAGTTTCGTCTAGTGGGGGCGCGCTTTCTGCAACTGCCGATTCGGGAGGTGGAGCGGCTGTGAGTAGAGGAGAACCGGGCACTCGCGGTCCGGCAGATCTGCGACCGCTCGTCATCACTCCGGATTTTGTCAAGACGGCCGACGGTTCAGTGTTCATAGAACTGGGCAACACACGGGTCTTGTGCTCCGCGCAGCTGGTCAGTGGAGTACCGGCGTGGCGAAGAGGGAGTGGGGCCGGGTGGCTCACAGCCGAATACTCTCTGTTGCCTGGCTCCACTCGGGAGCGCACACCGCGCGAGGCGGTACGCGGCCGTCAAGAGGGCCGAACAGTGGAGATTCAGCGTTTCATCGGTCGTAGTCTGCGGGCAGTGGTGGACCTCTCGGTCCTGGGCGACCGCACCATCTATATCGACTGCGATGTGGTGGAGGCTGATGGCGGCACCCGCTGCGTGGCGGTGACAGGGGGCTATCTTGCTCTGCATCTGGCCTTGAAGCGGGCGGTGGATGCCGGCCTCATGCGGACTCTGCCCTTGAGCGACTCGGTGGCCGCCGTCAGTGTGGGTGTAGTGGGGGGCATGCCTGTGGTTGACCTTGAATATGAGGAAGATTGCTCCGCCGAAGTTGACATGAACGTGGTGATGACCGGCCGTGGTCGTCTCATCGAAGTTCAGGCTACGGCCGAGTCAGGACCGTTCGAACGGGCGGTCATGGAGCAGTTGCTTGACTTGGCGGAAGCGGCCATCGCTCAGCTCCGGGAAGCGCAAATGAAGGTGATAGCCGGCTTGTACACTGGAGAGGTGCGAGGTCAAGTCCGGTAAGGGGCGAGGCGATGAGCGACCGAATGCAGGTGGTGCTGGCCACGCGCAACCTCGGCAAGGCACGGGAGTTCGGACGGCTGTTGGGAGACGCGTTCATAATCGAGGTCTTGCCGGAGGGCATCGAACTTCCGCCAGAAGACGGTCTGACTTTCAAGGAGAACGCGCGAAAGAAGGCGGAGGCCGTGTACGCGGCGCTGGGCGGCAAGAAGGCGGTGTTGGCCGACGATTCGGGACTGGAGGTGGATGCTCTCGGTGGACAGCCCGGTGTTCGCTCGGCGCGTTTTGCCGGGGACGGGGCTAGCGACAAGGACAACGTGGACAAGCTGCTTAGGGAGATGATAGGCCGCACGGAACGGTCGGCACGCTTTGTCTGTGCTCTTTGCCTGGTTCTACCGCCGGAGGAAGGAGATGAAAGCCCGACAGGGTTGGTGGTGGAGGCAAGCGGAGTCTGCACAGGCACTCTGACTGAGCGCCCCCGAGGCGGGCAGGGGTTCGGCTACGACCCGATTTTTGTACCTGACGGCTGGGAGCTCACCCTGGCCGAAGCCTCTTCCGAGCAAAAAGACGCCGTCTCTCATCGAGGGGCGGCGGTTCGCGCCTTACTTGCCAGCTTGCGACAGAAAGGGCTGGTGCGGAGTGGATCTTGACCGCTTTGCCGATCTTGTCGCCGAAGCCCTTGACTCGCTGCCAGAGGAGTTCCTTGACCGCCTGGAGAACGTACAGGTTGACATCCTAGAATGGCCCACGCCCGAGGACCTAGAGGCGGCAGGTCTGTCCCGGCGGGATAAGTATGCTCTTCTCGGTCTCTACCACGGGGTGCCGGTCACGCACCGCGGCGCCCACTACGTGGCCCTGCCCGACCACATTTCCATCTTTAAAGGACCCATTGAGGCGGCCGTTGGGCCGGACGAGGCGGCCATCCGGGAGCAGGTGCGGCGCACGGTGATTCACGAGATCGCCCACTACTACGGGATAGATGACGAGCGTCTGCGGGAGTTGGGCTGGGGCTAGGAAGGTCCCCGCTTTAGCGGCACAGGCGACGAGCGAGATCCAGCACCAGACGACGGTCAGCGGGGCGCATGCGGCGCGCAAGCTGGGCCAGCTCTCGGGTTTCGGCGTCTTCCTCTGCCACTTCTTCCAAACTGAGCTGTTCGGGCTGGAAAAAGGGGTCTTCCTCGTCAAGGGCGGCGTGATAGAGCAGCTCCCGCGGGGGCACTCCCAGGGCCTTGGCAATGGCCTCGATGACCTCGGTAGTGGGATTCTTGCGTCCCTTTTCGATGTCGCCCAAGTAGCTCTTGGAGATGCCCGACTCGTCGGCAAGGGCCTGCAGGGTGAAGTCCCGGTCCACCCGCAGCCGGCGAACGGTCATTCCTATGTAGTCAGCAAGTCGTTTCTGCGCCATTTCAACTCTGCTACAGCCGGCTGAGCCGCGACGGGAAGATAGGTCTCTACGTCCTGCAGTGTATGGGTTGCCATGCGAGAATGCAACCAGTAGCAGATAAGGAGTGTGAAAGTGAGTAAGACCATTCTCTATCTTGATCCCTGGACAGGCATCTCCGGAGACATGCTGCTAGCCTCCCTCCTTGACACCGACCGGGAAAGTGGCCGGTTGGAGGAGGAGTTTCGCCGGGTGGTGCCTGGTCTGGGCTTGGCCGAGGCCGAAGTAGAGGTCGTTAGGGACAAGGAGTGGGGTCTAGCTTGCACTCGGGTCCGAGTAGTGGAAAAAAGCCGGCCGCCACTACGGCATCTTGCTGACATGGAGGACCTCATCCGCTCGGCATCTCTTTCTAAATGGGTGCGCGAGCGGGCTCTGGCCGCGGTGCGGAGGCTGGCTAGAGTCGAGGCCGAAGTCCACGGCTGTGCTCTTGAGGAAGTGCACTTCCATGAGGTGGGCGCCGTGGACACCCTGGTGGACGTGGTGGGCGCCTTTGTCCTCGTGGAGGCGTTAGGGATCCACAAGGTGATGGTGGGCCCGGTTCCTGTGGGGGGCGGTTACGTGGAGATTGAGCACGGCCGCATGGTGGTGCCGGCGCCGGCAACAGTTCGTCTGCTGCAGGGCTACGAGATAGTGGGCGGTCCGGAGGAGCGCGAGCTTACCACGCCTACCGGGGCGCTATTGCTGCGGGAGCTGGGCGCCGAGCAGGGTCCGATCCCAGCGATGAGCCTCGAGAGACTTGGCTACGGAGCTGGCTCCGTGCGTCTAGAGGGCGGACCAAATGTGCTGAGGGCACTAGTGGGAACAGCAGCCCAAGAAGGCGCTCTGGACAGTGTGGTCGAGCTGGAAACCAATCTCGACGACGTGTCACCCGAGGTCGTGGGCCATGCTGTGCAGCGTTTACGTGAGACCGGGGCGCTTGAGGTCTGGACTGTGCCTGCCTTCATGAAGAAAGATAGGCCAGCTGTAGTGCTGCACGTGCTCACCCGAGCGCATAAGGAGCCGGTGTTGGTAGACCTGCTGTTTGCCGAGACGGGGACACTTGGTGTGAGACGACGCATCGTTTCCAGATATGTCGCCGAGCGGGAAGAGACTCTAGTCCAGGTGGCAGGATGTGACGTACGGGTCAAGTGGGGAAGATGGGCGGACGGTCGCGTGAGCTTCGCACCCGAATATGAAGACGCAGTGCGGGCCTCTGCCGCCACTGGGCTGCCCCTGCGCGAGATCATGTCTTTAGCCTGGGAAAAGGCTCGTTGGTCCGAGGAGGAAAGGGCTCTTCGACGGTCGCAGGAAAAGGAGGCCGGTTTCTAACGGTCATCTGCTACCATAGCGAGGATTTGGCCAGGTGGTGATGACTCCAAGACAACAAGTTGATAGCTGGTTGCATGTCTGAAGCTAAAGAGATGCGGGCAGAACCGCAAGCGCCAGGTCCCGGCCGTAAACCTCCCTGGCTTAAGATACACGCACCTGATCCCGCGGCCTTGCGGGCGATGGAACGTTTGGTACATGGCCTTGGCCTTCACACTGTGTGTGAAAGCGCTCTTTGTCCTAACCAAGGGGAGTGCTTTGCCCGGGGAACGGCGACTTTTCTTATCTTGGGGAGCACCTGCACACGTGACTGCGCCTTTTGCGGGGTGCCGAGCGGTATCCCCGGAGAACCGGACCCGCGAGAGCCGGAAAGCGTGGCCGAGGCTGCTTTCAGATTGGGGCTGAAACACGTGGTCATCACTTCGGTCACCCGCGACGATCTGGCTGATGGGGGAGCTTCGCATTACGTGGCCACGCTGCGGGCGGTGCGAGCTAGGCTACCCGAGGCTACTGTGGAGGTTCTCACGCCTGACTTTTGCGGGGAAGCTTGGGCCTTGGACTTGGTGCTCAGCGAGCGGCCTGAAGTGTTCAACCACAACGTAGAGACGGTTCCTCGTCTGTACCCGGTGGTCCGTCCCCAGGCAGACTACGAGCGTTCCCTGGATGTTCTGCGCCGAGCGGCCGCTACCCTGGGCCGGCTGGCTTCTAGCGGCCCCACCAGCCTAGTGAAGACTGGCCTCATGGTTGGGCTCGGAGAGAGGGAAGAAGAGGTCCTCGGGGTCCTCAGCCAGGTGGCGGAAGCAGGAGCGGACGTGGTCACGATCGGGCAGTATTTGCGGCCTTCCCCTGCCCACCTGCCAGTGGTTGAGTACGTGGAGCCGGGGAAATTCGCCTTCTACGAGGAAGAAGGCCGGGCTCTCGGTCTGCGGGTGCATGCTGGGCCGCTAGTAAGAAGCTCTTACCGGGCGGAACAAGACGTCGCTCAGTTTCATTGAGGGGGAAGTCTTTGTATCCTGTGTCGGACTCAAACCTAGCAAGTTTCCCCGAATCCCGGGAGGAAGAGACTAGATGACCTCAGAAACGCTGGTGGACCGAAGTCACGAAGCAGAGCTGGAGGAACGCTTCAATGAGCTTCTTGAGCGCTACCGTGGGGAACCGGGTGCGCTCATTCCTCTACTTCAGGGGGCGCAGGCTATTTTTGGCTATCTGCCTCCGGAAGTGATGAGGCGAGTGGCTGACGCAGCCGGGGAGCCGCTTAGCCAGGCTCTCGGTGTTGCCACTTTTTACGCGCAGTTCAGACTTCGCCCTCATGCCAAACACACCATTCGCTGCTGTCACGGTACAGCTTGCCACGTGTCGGGGGCCGCGCGCATTTCCGAGGAGCTGGAAAAGTACCTGGGCATCAAGCCGGGCGAGAACACTCCGGACATGCTGCTTACCATCGAGGAGGTCCACTGCGTGGGGGCGTGTGGTATGGCCCCCGTGGTGATGATCGACGATCGAGCCTACGGCAAGCTCACGCCGGAAAAGGCAGTGGCAGTGGTAGAGGCTTTCATCTCTCAGGTGGAGCAGAGTGAGGCCGAGAAAGGCGGCGTGGGGGAGGCGTCCAAGGAGGCTGAAGAGTGATGGCCGAGGTTCGCTCGCTTATAAGACCAGCGCCGCAGCGGCCGCGTCTCTCCTCACCAGAGGTGGAGGTGCGCATTTGTCTCGGCACCGGCGGTGTGGCGGCCGGCAGTCGCGAGGTGCTTAAGGCTTTTGAGGAGGGTCTGGCCAAGGCCGGCGTATTTGCTCTCATCCGTCCTCGAGAAGATGAGTGCTCCGGGCGCTGCGCCTCGGTGACCGGTACGGGGTGTAAAGGCTTGTGCGCCATGGACCCGTTGGTCGAGGTGAGGATCGGGCGAAATGGAAAGCTGCAGAAATGCACTTATGGGCTGGTGACGCCCGCGATGGCCGAGGAGATCATCCAACGGCACATCTTGGGGGGCGAGCCTATCACGGAGTGGTTGGTGCTAAGCGACGAACACACCACTGGTTATGAACCCTTTTACGCGGGCCAGGAGAAGCTTGTCCTGCGTCACGTAGGCATTATCGACCCAGAAGACATCGATGACTACCTGGAGGCGGACGGCTACCAGGCTCTCTACAAGGTGCTGTCAAGCATGTCTCCAGCTGAGGTGATTGACGAAATCAAGCGATCCGGTCTTAGGGGCCGGGGCGGGGCTGGTTTTCCTACCGGCCAGAAATGGGAGTTTGCCGCCAGCTACCGTTCGCCTGACGGGGTCAAGTACTTCATTTGCAACGGCGACGAAGGCGACCCAGGTGCCTTCATGGATTGCTCGGTGCTTGAGGGCGATCCACATGCTGTGTTTGAGGGGATGGCCATCGGGGCCTACGCCATCGGGGCCACAACCGGATATCTCTACGTGCGCGCCGAGTATCCTCTGGCGCTGCGGCGCATCCGCATTGCCATGCAGCAAGCCGAGGAAAGAGGTTTGATCGGCGACAACATTATGGGTTCCGACTTCTCCTTCCACATCAAGCTGAAGGAGGGTGCGGGGGCCTTTGTGTGTGGGGAAGAAACTGCTCTTATGCAGTCCATCGAGGGTCAGCGCGGTATGCCGCGTCTACGGCCGCCTTTTCCTGCGGAGTCAGGCTTGTGGAAGCGGCCCACCAACATCAACAACGTGGAAACCCTAGCCGTGGTGCCCTGGATTATTCTGAACGGGGCCGAAGCCTTCGCTGCCCGTGGCTACGAGAAATCCAAGGGCACCAAGGTGTTCGCCCTGGCGGGAAAAGTCAAACGCACGGGTCTCGCGGAAGTGCCTATGGGCATGACCTTGCGCGAGGTCATCTATGACGTCGGGGGCGGCATTAAGAACGATAAGAAGTTCAAGGCGGTCCAGCTTGGTGGGCCATCGGGTGGATGCCTGCCTGAGTCCTTGCTTGACCTCCCCGTGGACTACGAGACCATCAATCAGACCGGGGCCATCGTAGGCTCGGGCGGCATGATCGTGATCGACGAGGACAACTGCATTGTCGACACTGCCCGCTACTTCTTGAGCTTCACGCAGTCGGAAAGCTGCGGTAAGTGTCCGCCTTGTCGAATCGGCACAAAGCGTATGCTCGACCTGCTCAACAAGATCTGCGAAGGGAAGGGCACGCTCTCCGACCTCGATTTCTTGGAGGAGATGGCGCAGCAGGTCAAAGCAGGCTCGCTGTGCGGACTAGGGGCGACCGCCCCCAATCCAGTGTTGACAGCTCTTAAGTATTTCCGAGAGGAGTTTGTGGAGCACGTGGTCGACAAGAAGTGCCGGGCGGGTGTGTGCACGGCGCTTGTGACTTACACGATCGACCCCGAGAAGTGCACTGGCTGCCGAGCCTGTGTGCGCGTGTGTCCCGTGGGCGCCATTTCCGGGGAAAGGAAAGAGGCTCACGTTATCAACCGAGAAGTGTGCATCAAGTGCGGCGCTTGCTATGAGAAGTGCCGCTTCGACGCTGTGAGGAGGTCCTGATGTCCGCTGACACCGCGGGAGTCCAGACGGTCACCATTACCATCAACGGACAAGAAGTTCAGGCCCGGGCTGGACAGACAATTCTGGAAGCTTGTCGCGCTGTGGGAGTCGAGGTTCCCACGCTGTGCTACGACCCGCGTTTGGAGCCGTACGGCGCCTGCCGCATGTGCTTGGTGGAGGTGGAAGGTGCTCGAGGACCGATGGCTGCCTGCGGCACGGCGGTTCGCGAAGGGATGGTTATCCACACTCACACCGAGAAGATCGTCAAACTGCGGAAGTTTGTGCTCGAGTTGCTACTCACCAACCACCCGCTGGACTGCCCGGTATGCGAGGCGGCCGGAGATTGCCGACTTCAAGACTACGCCTACGAGTACCTGGTGGATATGGTGCCCTGGGGCTGGCGGGGGCCGGTTACCGGTCAACCGGGGGATCACCCCAACATCGCCCACTTTGGCGCTCGTTGCATCCTTTGCGGACGGTGCGTGCGCATTTGCCGGGAGGTTATGTCGATCGGCTGCTGGGGCTATCTGAATCGCGGTTACGATAGCGAGGTTGACACTCCCTACCGCCTGCCTCTGCAGGAGGTGGGGTGTGTGTCCTGCGGTCAGTGTGTGAGTACCTGTCCGGTGGGCGCCATCACCACGCAGAGAAGCCCTGACGGGGCACGAGCTTGGCAGACGCAAAAGACGGCCAGCACCTGCGGCTACTGCGCGGACGGGTGCCGCGTTGTCCTTCACAGCTATAAAGGCAAAGTGATTAAGGTCTCCTCCGATCTGGAGAAAGGCCTCAATCAGGGCAATCTTTGCGTGAAGGGACGCTTTGGCTTCGGTTATGCCTCGGCGGGGGACCGACTGACCAAGCCGCTAGTGCGCAAAGCCTCCGGGAAGTTGGAGGAGGTCGGTTGGGACGAAGCGCTTGAGCTGGTGGCGAAGAAGCTGAGAAACGTTAAGGAAAGCAAAGGCGGCCATGCGGTGGGCGCCGTGTGCGGGACCCACTGCACCAATGAGGCCGCCTACCTGCTGCAGAAGCTGATGCGTCAGGTGCTAGGGTCAAACAACGTAGACGCCATTGATCATGAGGAGACGCAGGCCGCGGAAGAAGCCCTTTCTGTGGCCTTCGGCACGGCAAGACTCACTGGCTCCCGTAGTGACCTGGCTCAGGCTGACGTGATCGTGGTGGTGGGGGCTAACCTGACCGAGTCCCACCCCGTTCTGGCACTTACGGTAATTAAGGCCATGCGCCAGGGTAAGACCGTCATAGTGATAGATCCTCGGCGGACCGATCTGGCTAGAAAGGCGCAATTTCACTTGCCTGTGCGTCCGGGCACTGACGCGCTTTTGTTGCGCGCGTTCGCGCGTCACCTTCTCGACCAAGGTCTGGCGGACATGGAGTTCGTTAAGGCACGCACGGACGGCTATGAGGAGTTCCTGGCCTCCCTGGACGGAGTGGATGTTGCTGCCGAGGCAGCGGCGTGCGGAGTCGACGCGAAGAGGTTGCGGGAGGCAGCCACCGCCTTCGGCAAGGCCGACCGGGCTGCGGTGCTGTTTGGCTCGGGGGTGACCCATGGGCCGCAGGCCGCTTCGGTGGTGGCGGCCTTAGCTGATCTAGTAATGCTCACCGGCCAAGTGGGTCGCTCGGGCGCTAGTCTCTACCCGCTTCGCTCCGGGGCCAACTCACTAGGTGTGGCTGACATGGGCATGCGGCCAGACGTGCAGGCGCCGGCAGGTCTGGGCTTGTCGGGCATGATCTCCGCCCTTAGGAGCGGTGAGCTTGTGGCGCTCTATGTTGTCGGGTGCGATCCTGTGCTCGCAGTGCGGGAGGGAGCAGCCGTCCGCGAGGCGCTGGCCCAGGCCGACTTCGTGGTGGTGGAGGATAGTTTCCTGACTGAAACCGCCCAGTACGCGGACGTGGTGCTGCCGGCGGCTGTGACGGCAGAAGAGGAGGGGACTTTCACGAACGGTGAGGGAGTCGTGCAGAAGGTGCGGCCTGCGGTGGCGCCGGCGGGCGAGAGTCTTCCCGATTGGTTAATAGTGACCAAGGTGGCAAATGCCTTGGGAGCCGGCTGGAGTTATGGCGGACCGGCGGAAGTAACCAAGGAGATCGCTCAAGCGGTCGCTTTGTATGCGGGCGTGTCTCGTGCCGAGGAGGAGGGTGTGGTATCGGTTCCCGGGAGACCGGCAGATAAGTGTGTTTTTGCTCCTATCACCGACGCAGCTGTGCCTCCTGTCACTGACGACCAGTATCCCTACGTCCTTCTCACTGGCTCCGTCCGAGAGCATCACGGCACGGGCGAGCGCACACGCCGGGCGAGCGGTCTTACCAAGCTGGTTCCGGAGGCTTGGCTTGAGGTGAGTCCGGCGGACGGGAAGAAACTGGGACTTACTAGCGGTGACCGGGTGAGAGTGGTAAGCCGTAGCGGGGCGGTTGAGGTGGAAGTGCGTCTCGCGGAAAGGATGCCGGAAGGGATGGTGTTTCTCCCGGGCTTCAGTCCCTCGGTCCCTGTCAACGTGCTGTGGGGGGATGGGCGAGCTGGTGCGCCTGCAGTGCGTTTGGAGCGCCTTGGCTAGGGGCTCTCTGACGAAAGGCTTCGTGGCTGAGCGCGTCTCTTAACCGCAAAGCTTCATTACCCGGCCCAGGTGCAGGCACCTGGGCCGGGGTTTTCTCTCTACGGCGCTGCGGCGGCTTAGCTCTCGGCTGAGGCTCTACCCTTCTTACCCCCGGTCTCGCGCGCCTTCTCGGCGAGGGCGGCAAGCCGGTCCACCACCAGGCGGTTCACTGTTCCCGGCGGGTAAGTGCCCTTCGCGGTCAAAGACCCAGCGGGTACCCCGGTAATCAGGCTGATTCCTTCGTCGACGGTGGAGATGGGATAGATGTGAAAGCGGCCCTTCGCTACCGCGCGGCGCACGGCCTCGCTCAGCATGAGGCTGCGGACGTTGGCTTTGGGAATAATCACTCCCTCGTCACCTTTAAGCCCCAAGGCTTCGCAGACCGCGAAAAAGCCTTCTATTTTCTCGTTCACCCCACCAATGGCCTGGATCTGGCCCCGCTGGTTCACCGAACCCGTGACGGCAAAGCGCTGCTGTATGGGTAGGCCGGAAAGCGAGGAGAGAAGGGCAAACAACTCGGCTGAAGAGGCGCTGTCCCCCTCCACTCCCGAGTACGATTGTTCAAAAACCAGCCGTGCCGACAAAGACAACGGTCGGTCGGAGGCGTACTTGGCTCCCAGATACCCAGCCAGGATAAGTACCCCTTTGGAGTGGATGGGGCCGCCCATCTCGACCTCGCGTTCTATGTCCACCACTTCGCCGTCGCCCAAGCGATGGGTGGCGGTGATGCGGTTGGGACGTCCAAAGTCATAGTCCCCAAGGGAAACCACGGAAAGGCCGTTCACCTGCCCCACTACCGAGCCCCTCGTGTCCACCATTATGGTGCCGTCTGCGATCAGCTCGCGGATTTTTTCTTCCACCCGGTTAGAGCGGTAGATACGGTGGCGAATAGCCTCATCAACGTGCTTTCTGCGGACCACAGCGGTGCGTCGCGGTTGATCTTGCCTTGCCCAGTAAGCGGACTCCGTCACCACGTTGACCACATCAAGGAAGCGGGTGGTCATCTTCTCCTGGTCTTCTGCCAGACGTGAGCAGTGTTCAATTACCCTAGCTACCGCGTCAGGCGTGAAATGCGGCAGCCCGCGCTCGCGGCAGAACTGGCCGATGAAACGCGCATACAGCTGCTCGTTCTCCGGGGTGCGGTCAACCACGGTGTCAAAATCGGCTTTGACCTTGAAAAGCTCTTGGAAGTCGGGGTCGTTTATGTAGAGCAGGTAGTAGATGAAGGGCTCGCCAATAAGCACGATCTTGGCCTTGAAAGGTATGGGCTCTGGGTCCAGCGTGGCAGTGGTGGCAAAGCCGAGCTGCTGGGCTAGATCCTCCACCCTGATCTCTCCGGTTTTCAAAGTGCGCTTCAGGGCGTCCCATGAGTAAGGCTTGAGGAGGAGCTCCCGCGCTTCGAGGACAAGAAACCCGCCGTTAGCCTTGTGTAGAGCGCCAGGCTTGATCATGTTGAAGTCGGTGAACAAGGCTCCGAACTGAGCCTGATGCTCCACTCGCCCGACCAGGTTCTGGAGAACCGGGTTACTCTCACTTACCACGGGGGCGCCGGTGAGACCTGAATTATCCACGAGCACGTTGACCTTATACCGGCGGTACGCGCCGTCTCCCTTAGGCCGAGCAGGCACAGGCATGCCCATGAAAAATGAGGGCGCCTCCTCCTCCGCTTTCTTGAAATCGTCAGCATTCTCCACTACGTCGGCCAGTACCGCCTGCAGATAGTCAACCACCTCAGGTACGTTGCTCCAGCGTTCGGACACTTCGTCCACCAGATGCTTGGCCGCGTAGGTGGTGACCTCGCGGTCAAGCTGGCGGACGGCTTCCCGGCCGTTGCGCTCCTCCTGGCGAAGTATGCGCATGATTTGCTGCAGTTCCTCGTTCAGACGCTCGAGACCTTCGTCTATGCGCTTTTGCTCTTCGGGAGGCAAGGACTCGTACCTCTCCCGGGACATGGTTTCGCCCTCCGGTGTTTTTGGCGCAAAAGCAAGGCCAGCGGGCGTACGCACCATGGTGAAGTTCTGAGCTTCGGCCTTTTGGCTAAGTTCGGTAAGAAGAGCCTCCTGGCGCTCGGCGATTTGCTGGGCGATAGTGCGCTTCTGTTTCTCATACTCCTCGGACTCAAAGGCATGGGTTATGGCCACCCGGAGATCCTCGACGAGTTTGTCCATGTCTTTGCGCAACTCGTGGCCCTTGCCCGGAGGCACACGGATCGCGTTCGGACAGTGCGGCTGGGAGAAGTTGTGCACGTAGACCCAGTCGTCCGGGACCGGGCGCGCGGCTGCCTGCTGGGAGAGAAACTCGTATATGGTGGTGGATTTCCCCGTGCCTGCCGGGCCAGCGGCGAAAATGTTGTAGCCATCGTCGTCAATGCCCATGCCGAAAGCCACGGCGGAAACGGCTCTATCCTGACCTATGATCTGGGTGAGTTCGGGCAGTTCTTGGGTTGTGCGGAAGGTGAAGCGGGATAGGTCGCAAGCCCGGTAGAGTTCCTCAACCGCAAGCTCTTTGGGGATCTTGGTCATCAGCTCCTCCGGTCGTCAAACGCGCGGCGACCCCAGCATCGGTCGCACGATAGTGGGAGTCTACCTTATACAGGGGGTTCAAAGTAAGTGGGGGAAGTGTCCGAGGGGGGACTTGAACCCCCATGAGTTATGCACTCACTAGGCCCTCAACCTAGCGCGTCTGCCAGTTCCGCCACTCGGACAAGTCGCATTTGAGCAGCCGTGAGTATAAGCCGACTGCGCGAGGCCGTCAACCAGCTCTGCATGATACTTGGCTGCTAGTCTTGTCTAAAACGCGCAGGTGTTCTATACTGCCGCAGGGGTGAACGAATGTTCGGGGGTGCGGCACATGAAGCTCAGCGAAACACGGCGGCGCATACTTGAGGTGATTGAAGACGCTGTTCTCCGCCAAGGATATCCGCCCACAGTAAGAGAAATCGCAACGGCTGTGGGTCTCTGCTCGCCTGCCTCGGTGCACGGGCACCTGAAGGCTCTCGAAGCCGGCGGCTACATACGGCGTGGAAGCGCCAAACGGAGGGCACTTGAGCTTGTGCGTCACAATGGTGAAGGCTCTGTCACCCGCTCTCGCTTTCCAGAGGTACGGCTGCCTCTGGTAGGGCGGGTGGCGGCTGGCGCTCCGGTGCTTGCCGAGGAGAACATCGAGGATTTTGTGGAACTCCCACGTTTTTGGGGGCAGCACACCGGGGAGTGCTTCGCTCTGCGGGTTGCGGGCAACTCCATGGTGAAAGCAGGCATCCTGGATGGAGATCTGGTGGTGGTCCGCCAGCAGGATTGGGCAGAAGACGGCGACATCGTGGTAGCCCTCATAGGGGAGGAGGCCACACTCAAACGCTTCTATCGCGAGCGGGAGCAAGTGCGGTTGCAGCCGGAAAATGACGACATGGAGCCAATTCTCACCCGCGACCCGCGCATGGTGGGGAAGGTCATTGGCGTGTTAAGGAGGCTGTGATGGAAGAGCGGCGCACCGCGCGACCCCTGAGAACTAGCGATGCTCTAACGCTGGGGGTCTGGGTCATGGGTCTGGCTCCCGGTATTCCTTGTCCTTGCTGTGGTACCGCTATGAGGGAACGCGTTGGACGACTCCCCGGGCGACGTCCTTCAGGTTCCACATCGCCACTCGGCAGTCTCACGAGGGGGGCGTGGGTTCTCGAGTGCCCCGAGTGCGGCTGTGAAATTGAAGACAAGGAAGGCTCAACAGGGGTGAGCGAAGCCGCGTGTCTATGTTCCGCCGCCTAGCCTCCTAAGTCAGCCGAAAACAGCCACGGTCAAAGGCATAAAATATGGCTCCTCGGGCAGGACTCGAACCTGCAACACCCTGGTTAACAGCCAGGTGCTCTACCATTGAGCTACCGAGGAGCGTGAACGTCGCGTAGTATAGCAACTGGCGGCAGGCGTGCAATCGCGTCTGCCGACCGAACCCGGAGGTTTTCCAGACATGGGAACTGGCATACATCTGGACTGCTTCAAGGCCTACGATGTGCGCGGACGTGTCCCTGATCAGCTGAACCCTGCGCTCGCTCAGTTTATCGGGCGGGCCTACGCGCAGCTTATAAGACCACGCAAGGTGGCTGTCGGTCATGACGTCCGGCTGACCAGTCCCGAGATTGCCGAGGGGCTGTGCCGCGGTTTGGTGGAGTCGGGCGTGGATGTCTTGGATCTGGGACAGGTGGGTACCGAGGAAGTTTACTTCGCGGTTGCCTCGCAAGGACTTGACGGCGGAGTGATGGTGACGGCCAGCCACAACCCAAGAGACTATAACGGCCTGAAATTCACGCGTGAGCAGGCTCGTCCTATCAGTGCCGACACAGGGCTTGTCGAGATGGAGCAGATGGTCATCGAGATGCTGCGCCGCGACGGTAACGTGCACTGGGCGCCGCCACGCATTGGTGGGCCTACGGGGTCAGTCACGCCGGTTGATCTGCGTTCTTCCTACCTCGAGCACCTGCTGAGCTACGTGGACCTGACCAGGTTAAAGCCCCTCAAAATTGTGGTGAACGCTGGCAATGGGGGAGCGGGGCCCATTATCGACCGGCTTGAGCAATTTCTGCCTTTCCACTTCGTCAAGATCAACCACGAGCCAGATGGGTCGTTCCCCAACGGAGTGCCGAATCCCATGCTTCCAGAGAACCGCACAGTGACTGCTCAAGCAGTGATTGAGGCAGGCGCGGATCTTGGGCTTGCTTGGGACGGAGATTTTGATCGGTGCTTTTTCTTTGATGAACGGGGCCAGTTCGTGGAGGGGTACTACCTGGTTGGCCTTCTTGCGCAGAGAGCGCTTAAACGGCATCCGGGCGCCTGTATCATCCATGATCCGCGCCTGGTGTGGAACACCCGGGAGATAGTGGAAGCGGCAGGAGGCATCCCTGTCGTGTCAAGGAGTGGGCATGCCTTTATCAAGGAGAAAATGCGAGAGGTGGACGCAGCCTACGGCGGAGAGATGTCTGCCCACCACTACTTCCGGGAGTTCGCTTATTGCGACAGTGGCATGATTCCCTGGCTCCAGGTGGTCGAGGCCGTGTGCGAAGAAGATCGGCCGCTTTCCGCCATGGTGGAGGAGCGAATGGCCCGCTACCCGGTGAGCGGCGAGATCAACCTGCGTCTTTCTGACCCGCCGAAGGCTTTGGCCGCTGTACGGCAGGCCTACGAGGCGGAGGCGCTCAATATAGACGAAATAGATGGCCTTAGCATCGAGTTTCCTGCCTGGCGTTTCAATGTGCGCATGTCGAACACCGAACCGGTGGTCCGCCTGAACGTGGAAACACGGGGCGACCGCGAGCTTCTTAAGCAAAAGACCGCCGAGGTGGTGCAAATTCTGGAGCGTGCTGGGTGACCTCGGACGACGTCCCCATTGCTCTAATGAGTCGTCCGTTGTGCCGAAGGGTCGTAACTGAAGGCCACGCCAAGCGAAAGGCCAGGCAGCAGTGAGAATAGCTCTGGCGCAGATCAACCCCACGGTTGGGGACCTAGAAGGTAACGCGTATCTCATGCAAGAGACGGCCAAGCAAGCCCGCGCGGCTGGGGCTGCCCTGGTGGTGTTCCCCGAGCTGGCCGTATCGGGCTACCCACCAGAGGATCTCTTGCTGAAAGACCACTTTGTCCGCGACTGCGAAAAGCAGCTAACTGAGCTTGCTGCTCGCTGCCGCGATGTCGTGTTGCTGGTGGGGGCCCCGCTACGGCGTAACGGCGCTCTCTACAACGCGGCCGTGATCTTGGTTGGGGGGGAGATCAGGGATTGGTACGGGAAAAGGGAGCTTCCCAACTACGCGGTTTTTGACGAAAAGAGATATTTCACTCCGGGGAACCGTTGGCTAACGCTGGAGCTGGGAAACACGCGCTGGCTACTCACTGTCTGCGAGGACATTTGGGACGAGGGCCCTTCCTTGCGGGCGGCTGTGGCTGCAAGCGGCGCCTGCGGGGTCATCAACCTATCCATGTCGCCCTACCACGTCGGTAAGGGACGGGAGCGCGAGACCATGCTGGCTCGCCGTGCACGGGCGGCAGGAGCCTATGTCCTATATGTCAATGGGACCGGGGGGCAGGACGAGCTGGTTTTTGACGGCCATAGTGTGGTCTTCGCGCCTGACGGGAGGCTGGTTGCGCGGGCACCCCAATTCCGCGAAGACCTTCTGGTGGTGGATGTGCCGGCTGAGCCTTCGGCAACTCGCCAGCCTGTCGGGAGCCAGGATGCTACGCCTGTGGAGGTCTGCACCGTAATGGTGGGGGCTGAAGCGGCCGCAATGCCACCGGAGGCGGGGCCGGCCGCGGCGCCCCTGAGGCATACGCTGAGCGAACTGCTCGGACCGGAGGAGGAGATCTATCGGGCCTTGTGCGTGGGCGTCCGGGACTACGCCCGCAAGAACGGATTTCAGCAAGTGGTCATGGGCATCAGCGGCGGCATAGATTCGGCTCTCACCGCTTGTATTGCTGCGGATGCTCTGGGCCCGGAGCGGGTGAACACCGTTTCCATGCCGTCTCGATACTCCAGTGCGGGTACGCGCGCGGATGCGCGGGAGATAGCAAGACGCTTGGAGGTAAACTTCTACGAGATTCCTATTGAAGGCATCTATCAAGCGTACTTGACTGGTCTCTCCTCCTATCTGGAGTGGGATCACCCGGGTATCGCTGAGCAAAACATCCAGGCGCGGATCAGAGGCAATCTAGTGATGGCACTTTCCAATCGTTTCGGCTGGCTAGTGTTGACCACTGGAAACAAGAGCGAGATGGCTGTTGGCTACGCGACTCTGTATGGAGATATGGCGGGGGGATTTGCCGTTCTTAAGGACGTCCCCAAGACCACGGTTTATCGCCTTGCCCACTATCGTAACTCCTTGGGACCGGGTGAGGGGCCCATTCCCCGCTCCACCATCGAGCGCGTTCCCTCTGCTGAGTTGGCGCCCGGGCAAACTGACCAGGACACGCTTCCTCCCTACGAGATCTTAGATCGCATCATCGAGGCTTACGTGGTGAGGGATGAAAGCATCGAGGAGATGGTGGCCTCCGGTCTTGACCGCAGCGTGGTGCAAAAGGTAGTGGCGATGATTGATGGCAACGAATACAAGCGGCGGCAGGCGGCTCCTGGGGTGCGTATAACCCCGAAAGCTTTTGGCAAAGACCGCCGGCTGCCTATCACCAATCGGTATCGAGGATGAGCGACTGGTATCGAGGATGAGCGACTGGTATCGAGGATGAGCGACTATCTCTTGAGCGAAGAAGCTTTGGGTGAGTCGGTAGGCTTCGTCAGCCTGCAGTCTGTGACCTTCGACTCCTTACCCCTTGACTCGGGGCAAACTCTGGCGCCTGTGACCATTGCCTATGAAACCTACGGGCGGTTGAATGATGACCGGTCGAACGCTGTGCTCATTCTCCACGCGCTCTCCGGTGATGCGCATGCGGCAGGGTACTACCCGGGTGACACGAAGCCAGGTTGGTGGGAGGTCATGATCGGCCCGGGTAAGGGCATCGACACTAACCGCTACTTTGTTATTTGCTCCAACGTGATTGGCGGCTGCAAAGGCAGCACCGGGCCAAGCAGCATCAATCCCGCCACGGGCAAAGAATATGGCCTTGATTTCCCTGTGGTCACCGTGGGCGATATGGTGAGGGCTCAGAAGCTGCTCATTGACTACTTGGGCATTGAACGGCTGCTTTCTGTCTGCGGTGGTTCCATGGGAGGGATGCAGGCTCTGCAGTGGGCAGTCTCTTACCCGGAAGCCGTGGCTTCCTGCATCGCCATTGCTGCCACTCAAAAACACTCTCCCATGCAGATCGCCTTCAACGAGGTAGGCCGCTTTGCCATCATGAGCGACCCTAACTGGAATCACGGCGACTATTACCACGGCGATCCGCCTGATAACGGCCTGGCTGTGGCCCGTATGATTGGTCACATCACCTACTTGTCAGACGAGGCCATGCGTGAGAAGTTCGGGCGCCGTCTGCGTAACAAGGAGTCGCTAGGCTACGACTTCAGCATGGATTTCGAAGTGGAGAGCTATCTGCGCTATCAGGGCGAGGTCTTTACCAGGCGGTTTGATGCGAACACGTACCTTTACGTGACCAAGGCTCTCGACTACTTTGACCTTTCTGCCGAGCACGGGGTGCTGGAGGAGACTTTCCGCGATCTGCCGCACGACATGCGGTTTTTAGTGATCGCGTTTAGCAGCGACTGGCTCTACCCGCCCTATCAGTCCAAGGAGATTGTGCGAGCGCTGCGCGGTAACGGGCTGGACTGCTCCTACCTGGAGATGCGCTCCTCGTATGGCCACGACGCGTTCCTGCTGGAAAACAAGGAGCTCAAACGAGTGATTGCGCACTTCCTGGAAACCACTGCGCGACTGAGAGGAGTGCGCTTTGCCTGAACGATGGCTTCGCACGGAAGATGGCCAGCGGCGAGACTACCTGTTCATAGTGGACCTGGTGCCCGCGGGAGCGCGAGTGCTCGACCTGGGCTGCGGGGAGGGCACTCTGCTCAAGATGCTGGTTGACCGGAAGCAGGTCAAAGGCACGGGCATCGAGATAGTGGAGGAGCGGGTGTACGAGGCGGTGGCCAAAGGCTTGACCGTGCACCACGGGGACTTCTATGAGGGGCTTACCTACTATCCCGACAACAGCTTTGACTATGTAATCCTCAGCCAGACCTTGCAGGAGGCTCGGGACGTGGTGGCGGTGCTCACTGAGGCTTTGCGGGTGGGGCGCTACGTAGTGGCAAGCTTCCCCAATTTTGCTCACTGGCGGGCCCGCTTGCAGCTGCTACTGCGCGGGCGGGCCCCAGTGACGGAAGCCCTTCCTTACCAGTGGTATGACACTCCCAATGTGCACTCGCTTAGTATCAAGGATTTCCGGATTTTTGCCCGCGAACAAGGTATCCGCATAGTCAAAGAGTTCTGCGTGAACGCACGGAGACAAGTGCGGTTCTGGCCCAACTTACTCGCTGGCTACGGGCTTTTTGTGCTGGAGAAGGCCCCAGGGTCAGGTGATAGTGCGGCCGATAGTGCGGTAGAATGAGTGCCGCCTCGGGCCCATAGCTCAGTTGGTCAGAGCTGCCGACTCATAATCGGCCGGTCGCAGGTTCGAGTCCTGCTGGGCCCACTAATTGGTCCGAAGAGTGTCCAAGGAGTGCCTTTTTCTTCAATCCGTCCGGCCCCGGTTGTAGACTAGGTTTCGGTCGGCGCCCGAGGCGCTCAGCGGCGAGGCGCCGGCGGTTGGGTCTTATCAGCTGCAAAGCCTGGCGGGAGTATGCTCCGACTGGAACACTTAAGACGTGGCAGCCTCGTGAGAGGGGTCGTGCCCGGCCAGAACGTCACTGTGCTTGATGTTCGGTGGCACGGCTCCGCTTGTGTGGAACTCACTTACAAGGACGAGGTTGGCAATCCCGGCAACACCCTCCTTTATTGTGACGACGAGTCCCGCCTGGAGCTGGTCACCGGTAGCTACCTGTGCAGCTTTGCTGGCGACGGGCATCTTTTCCGCCTGGCGGCGGAGGCTGAGCGCATTCGTCTGGCTTATCTGTTTGACCCGTATCTGGCGGTGCACACTTCCCGCATAGAGCCACTGCCGCACCAGATAACGGCTGTCTATGGCGAGATGTTGCCCCGGCAGCCTCTGCGGTTTCTTCTGGCCGATGACCCGGGCGCAGGCAAGACCATCATGACTGGCCTTCTGCTCAAGGAGCTACTGATCCGGGGCGACCTCTGTCGTTGCCTCATTGTCTGCCCGGGCAGTCTGGCTGAGCAGTGGCAGGACGAGCTTCAATTTAGGTTCCAGCTTCCCTTTGAATTGGTGACCCACGAAGGGATCGAAAGCGCTTGCACCGGTAACTTCTTCGCTGAGCGCGACCTTCTCATCTGCCGCTTGGACCAGCTCTCCCGCAACGAAGATCTACAAGCCAAGCTTCGTCTCACAGACTGGGACATCATAGTAGTGGACGAGGCCCACAAGATGAGCGCCTCCTTCACAGGCGGCGAAGTGAAGGTGACCAAACGTTACCGCTTGGGTCAACTTCTGGGCAGCATCTGTCGCCACTTTTTGCTTCTCACCGCCACTCCTCACAATGGCAAGGAGGAGGATTTCCAACTCTTCATGGCTCTACTTGATGCCGATCGCTTCGAGGGCCGCTTTCGGGACGGGGTTCATCAGACCGATGTCTCGGATCTCATGCGGCGCATGGTGAAGGAAAAACTGGTCAAGTTTGACGGCACGCCGCTCTTTCCTGAACGTCGTGCCTATACCGTCACCTATCGGCTTTCTGATCTGGAGGCGGCTCTCTACGCGCAGGTTACGGAATACGTAAGGGAAGAGATGAACCGGGCGGAGAGGCTGGTCGAAGCCGGCGACAAGAAGCGCGGCAACACGGTGGGCTTTGCCCTCCAGACCCTGCAGCGTCGTCTAGCCAGCTCGCCGGAGGCCATCTACCAGTCGCTTAAGCGCCGTCGCGAGCACCTGGAAAAACGCCTGCGAGAGGAGAAGCTAAGAGCTCGGGGAGAGGCCGCCCTCGGTGGGATCGCACTGCTTGAGGAGACCATGCCGGAGGACGTCCATCTCGACCAACTTGAGGAGGAAACGCCAGACGAGGAGCTGGAGCAGCTTGCAGACAAGATAGTTGACCAGGCCACGGCGGCGCAGACCGTCGCGGAATTAGAGCGAGAGATCAAGACTCTTAGCCAGCTGGAGCGGCTGGCCAGAACTGTGCGTGAGTCCCGGGTGGATCGCAAGTGGGAGGAGCTTTCCAAGCTGCTGCAGGGTGAGAGCGGACAAGAAGATCACGGTCTCCTTGTGGATGAGCATGGGCAGCGGCGCAAGCTCATCATCTTCAGCGAGCATCGTGATACCGTCAACTATCTGGCTGAACGGATCCGTACGCTGCTGGGCCGCGACGAGGCAGTGGCGGTGATACACGGCAGCATGGGCCGGGAGGACCGTCGTAAGACCCAGGAGATGTTTTCTCAAGATAAGGATGTTCTTTTCTTGGTGGCCACAGATGCGGCTGGCGAGGGCATTAACCTGCAACGCGCGCACCTGATGGTCAACTATGATCTTCCTTGGAATCCCAACCGTATTGAACAGCGCTTTGGTCGCATTCACCGTATTGGGCAGACGGAAGTCTGTCACCTCTGGAATATGGTGGCGGCCGAGACCCGAGAGGGTGACGTCTTTGCCCGGCTTCTTACCAAAATGGAAGAGCAAAGGAAGGCTTTGGGTGGGAGTGTCTTTGATGTCCTCGGTAGGTGCTTTGAGGAGCGGCCTTTGCGCGAACTCCTTATTGAGGCCATCCGCTACGGGGAAGATCCGGAGGTACGTGCCCGCCTGTTCCAGGTCATCGATGAGGCTCTTGACCGCGAGCGCCTAAAACAACTTATCGAGGAGCGGGCGCTTACTCACGAGACTCTCTCGCCCGAAGACGTGACTCGCATCCGTCAAGACATGGAAAGGGCAGAAGCGCGTCGCCTGCAGCCGCACTTCATAAGTTCGTTTTTCCTCGAGGCCTTTAAGCTTCTCGGGGGCAGGATCTATGAACGTGAACCACGGCGCTATGAAATCACCCATGTGCCTCATGACATCCGCAGCCGTGACCGTCTCATCGGGGTGGGTGCCCCTGTGCTTCCTCGGTACGAGCGGGTGACTTTTGAGAAGGAACTTCTAAACGTTGCGGGCAAGCCTCCAGCTGAGTTCCTCTGTCCGGGACACCCGCTGCTAGATGCGACCATCGATCTGGTTCTTGAGCGCTACCGCGAACTACTCAAGCGTGGCGCACTTCTCATTGATGAGAGTGACCCCAGTACCGGCATCCGCGCTCTCGGCATTCTATCCCATGCCATTTCTGATGCTCGTACTGACGGGCGGGGCCATCGCCATGTGGTCTCCAAGCGACTGGTCTTTGTAGCTGCCCGGGAAGGAGGCGGCGTGTACGACGCTGGCCCGGCGCCGTATCTTGATCTTCGCCCGGCCACCGACGAGGAGCGGCAGCTCCTTGAGCCGTACCTTACCCAAGACTGGCTGGGACCCGATCTGGAGGAGGAGTTTTTGAGCTTTGCTATTGAGCACCTGGTGCCCGAGCATCTGCGTGAGGTCAAGGAGCGGAACGACACTCGCATAGAGAAGACCAGGCAGGCTGTTTTCGATCGGCTGACTAAGGAGATCAACTATTGGGACCACCGGGCCAATGAACTGAAAGACAAGGAACTTGCTGGCAAGAAGCCAGGACGTCTCAACTCAGCCAAGGCCCGAGCCCGAGCCGACGAACTGGAGGCCAGGCTTAAGAGACGGCTTGCCGAGCTCGAGCAAGAGCGCCAACTTTCCGCCCAGCCGCCGGTGTTGGTGGGTGGCTGTTTGGCGGTCCCAAAGGGCTTGCTTGACCAGGCGCGGGCCGCCCAGGGGCAGACCGAGGGGCAGGACGGACGTGCGCTACCAGTGCAGCCTGGGGAGCCGAGCGAAGAAGAACGGGCCCGCATAGACCAGCTGGCCATTGATGCTGTTGTGGAGGCGGAGCGGGCTTTGGGCCGAATACCTACAGTGATGCCGCACTTCCATCCCGGCTACGACATTGAATCGCTGGATCCCAAGACCGGACGCCTGCTTTTCCTGGAGGTCAAAGGCAAGACAAAGGGAGTGAATACAGTAACGGTGTCACGCAACCAGATTCTCTACGCTTTAAACAAGCCCGACGATTTCATTCTTGCCATAGTGGAGGTGGACGGGGATAGCGCCAGCGAGCCACTTTACGTGCGCTGTCCCTTCGAGCACGAGCCGGACTTTGCCACGGCGAGCGTGAACTTTGATCTGAAAAAGCTGCTTGCAAGAGCGGAAAAGGCACAGTAAGAGACTCAGCCCTCGACTGCAGGAAAATGAAGCAGGTGAGAGATGGCCAGCTCTCAGGCGTAAGGGTTTCGCCGAAGGCTACGAGGCTCTGCAAGATGAGTACAAGATAGCGCGCGAGTTGTTTGCCGCCCGCATAAGTGCCGGACTCACGCAGGAGCAGGTCGCTCGGTGCAACTTGGACACACCCGCTACTCGTAATGTGTCCACATCCGCAAGACCTTCACGATCCTCTCTTCCTCGAGCACTTGGTACACAAGGCGGTGCTGGATGTTGATACGCCTTGAATACGCACCTGTTAAATCGCCGATCAGCTTTTCGAATGGGGGCGGACTCCGGAAGGGGTCTTCCTCAAGGATTCTAAGCAGAGCCTCGGCCTTCGCCTTCAGCCCGACCTCCGCCAGTCTTGCTGCGTCCTTCTGGGCGGCTTTGGTATAGAGCAGACGCCAGCTCACCAGTCAAGCTTGTCCGCGAGCTCTTCGACCGGGGTGGCCATGCCTTCGCGGATAGACTCGCGCATACCGGGGATCGAAACGAGGTAGAGGGTCTCCTGTACCGCCCTCCAGTCGGACTCGTCCACGAGCACAGCACTGCCGCGTCTTCCTGTGATCTGTATGGGCTCGTGCGACTGAGCCACCTGGTCTAGCAGTTTGTACAGGCGCTTCCTTGCTTCGGTGGCGT
>Ga0315298_1001935_pt1 | contig 36726 bp, 44 predicted proteins | sample WHS_1_MG_FD_203077 | JGI IMG/M metagenome (GOLD analysis project Ga0315298, IMG submission 203077) | Extremophilic microbial mat communities from Washburn Hot Springs, YNP, Wyoming, USA - WHS_1_MG | ecosystem: Environmental > Aquatic > Thermal springs > Hot (42-90C) | place: USA: Wyoming...
ACAAGATAATAATTCCATTTAGAAAAGAAGTGGATCTGCAGAATCCAAAGGAATGGATAGCGATAGATATAAATGAATCTAACATAACAGCGGTAAGTTCAAATCCCCATGTTTTAAGGGTAGATCATGAGCTAAGAACGATCCACACAACCTATTTTATCATCAGGAGAAATATTCAGAAGCTTGTCAGATACAAGCCTAAGACTGCACAGAGGCTGATGAAGAAGTACTCCGACAGGGAGAAAAGAAGGACAAGGGATCTATGCCACAAAATTTCAAAAAAGATTGTGGATTTTGCCAAACAGCACAACCTAGGAATACTGATGGAGGACTTGAAGGGGATAAGAAAACGCATAAAAAGGGGAAGAATGCTGAACAGAAGGTTGCATAACTGGAACTTCAGAATGCTTCAGTTCTATGTTGATTATAAGGCTAAGCTTAACGGTCTGCCAGTTATATATGTTAACCCGAGGGGAACTTCAAGCCTGTGCCCGATATGTGGGGGAAGACTAGCTCCGAATGGGCACAGGCTTGTGAGATGCCTGCGGTGCGGTTATGAAAGTGATAGGGATGTGACCGCAGGCATTAATATGCTCAGGATGAGGGGAGCCCCGTTGCCCCTGAAAGCCATCAATGAGGATAGCAACAGATTGCTATCCGAGATGGAACGGGTAGTTATATAACTATCCGACAACGGTTAAATTTTGCTCGAGATTTTTCTCGTATGCCTGGCATATATGCGTTGATCAATATATACACAGAGAGCAAAAGCATCGACAAGATATCGAAAAAGCTTCAGGAGATGGAGGAAGTGATAGATCTCTATGAGGTAACTGGAGACTATGACTTAGTTGCCCTCGTTAAAACAGAGGATCCAGCTAGCTTCAGAAAGTTCCTCAAGGAGAAGATCCTATCTCTAGAGGGGATAAGAGGAACTAACACTGTGGTAATACTCCATACAAGTAAGAGAAACGGGGAGGTAGTAGAGGAATAATGGCAAAAAGGATTTTAGTGCCTTTGTACAGAAAGATAGACTTGGATGTATTTTTTCACATGATAATGCCGGTATTATCGGAAAAGGATGAGATAACATTGTTTCATGTAATTCAGGTACCGATAACAACAGCGATGGATAGAGAGCTCTTCTCAAAGGAGCTTGAGGAGGCGAATAAATGGCTTGAGGAGATGGCAAAGGAGCTCATGGATAAAGGTCTGAATGTTCGGACAAGAGTTGTGATGTCAAGGGATATAGCTGAGGCAATAGCTAGAGAAGGAGAAGAGGAAAATCATGACGTAATATTCATGCTTAAAAGGAGGAGAAAAAGTTTAAAGAGGATTTTTCAGAGGAGCATCTCATCCAAGGTATCAGAGCTCTCGAGGAAACCTGTTATAACTTTATTAGTTGATAAAATTTAGGATAACAACTCGGATTCATACTTCCTGAGGTGCTCCATTGCCTGTTTTACATCTGTATAGAGCTTTTTCACCTCCTCTACGTCCTCAGGAAGCACCTTATCTCTTGACATCGATCTAGCTCTCACTCCAGCCATGCTGAGAAGCTGAACAGCATGTCTAAGGGATGTTTCAGCTCCTATCTTTACAAGAGAATCAAATGCCTCCTTTTCAAGCTCAATTTTCTCTTCTGCTGCTCTTATTTTCAAAATCTCCCTTATCTCCTCCTCGTTGTATTTATCTGTTGTTATTATGACAAGCCTATCCAAGAGGTCTAGAGGAAGGCCGAATGGGGATTTTACATCAGTTCCTCTTATTGTGGTAATCCCTCTATTTGTGGCCATGACTATTATGGGGACAAGTTCTCCCTCCATAGCCCTTGCTAAGAAGCTCAACGCCTCTATATCCATCATGTGAACGTCATCTATGAATAGCACCCCTGGTATTATCTCAGCTCTTCCCTCCTTCACCCACTCACTGACCTGCTCATCAACTGATGCTCTGATCTCCGAACTTATCTCTTTCTCTGCTGAGAAGCCGAAAAGCAGGGAGGCTATGCCCGATCCTCTTCTCCTTGCGAAAAGCTCGTCTAGATCATATAGAGTCATCGTATATATGAACTCCTTCTCCTTCATCACATCTCCATCCGGCTTTGGAACTGTTTTTTCAGTCTCTATTTCATATAACTCCTTGCTTGAGCTGGATCTTCCCACTCTAGCCACTCTTCCAGTCTCAGCATCTATCTGTATCACATCGCCCTCTCTAACTCCCAGCTCAACAAGCTGAGCAGCTACACCTTCCCCGACTTCAAATGTTCTGGATTGCTTCTTCGTCTCCAAGGTTATTCTGGCACTTCTAGGTATCTGATAGTAGGGATTATATGGATTTGAAGCATATCTAACATCAAGTTTAGTGACCTCCCCCTCGTAGATCTTCCTCATTTCATGCAGCCTAACACCTATTGCCTTTCTCATTGCCTCCATTAGAACATCGGTCTTTCTTCTCTCTGCGCTATATATCTCAGAGCCAGAGAGCACTATGAAGGGGACATCCTCCCCAAGCTCCCTAGCTATTCCCACTGCCAGTGCTGTTTTTCCAGTTCCAGGTGGTCCTGCAACCAGAACTCCTTTTCCGCTGAGCTTTCCCTCCTTAGCCATCTTCACAACTAGATATGCAGCTTCTCTAGCTCTTGTCTGTCCCACCATTCCATCAGCAACGAGCTTTGCTCTCAGGTTTTCATCAACTCCTAAGCCTCTTATATGGCTATGAGCTCCAACCCTCTCCAGCCTCTTGGGTGTGGGTCCTGATATCTCTCTTATCTCGGACAAGATTCCCACCTCCCAAGAGCGATAATCTAACTTATCGAGCGAAAATTTAAGCTTTTCTGTGAAATAATATATTTAAATTATAATTCCGCTTGCACTTAAACCCTTACTCAGATCTCTCCTAAAGTTATGATCATAATCTTTCCGGGGTATCTCTCGGAGAGTGCCTCAGGAAGAGCTTCTCCCATTAATCCGAATCTCCTCCTCCTAGTGGAGAAGAGCACTATTACATCTGCTCTATCAAGCTCCTCCCTCAGGTTTTCCATTATACTTCCCTCTTTTAATGGATCGACTATTACAATGTTGTATCTAACATAATATCCTTCCTCTTTTAACTTATTCTCAAGCCATCTCAGGCTCTTCATGCTTTCCTCTCTATACCTTATGATATCTTCAGCCTTTGCTCTTGGAATCTCAATAAGCATTGAGAAATTCAGTCTAAATCTATTATCTAGAGATTCTACTATCTTATCAGCCACTAGATCCAGAGGATCGCCCTCTTTAACTACTATCAAAGCATCAAGGTGAAATCCGCCGGGCAAAATATCCTTTCCTCCTAATTTTCCCATTATTGGCATTTTCATCATTCTTCTGAAAAGTGCATATAGGGAAATGCCAAACAGAATCCAAGCTACACCCAAAAGTCTAGCACTTGGATGAAAGATTACTATTAAGATCCACATTATTAAGGTGGTTATTGTTCCCATAATTCCAGCTAGTGGGTACTCCCTTCTCCTGATTTTTATGGATCCTGGAAGTTTCCAAGGTCTGTAAGCATCTCTGTCTATGAATCTTAACTTTATCAGAGATATGTTGACCAAAATATAGGACAAGAGCGCCCCAAAAGCATACATTCCTGCAGTCTGCTCTAATCCTTGAAAGAGACACATTAAGGCTCCCAGCATGCCGAAGGTTATTATTGTCCTCGTTGGAGTTCTGAATCTCCTGTTGACGTGGTAAAACCATCCAGGTAACAGCTTAAACTTTCCCATGGAGAAAACAACTCTGGAAACTCCCACTACTCCAGTGTTAGCAGATGCAAGAGTTATTATAAATCCGGTAAATGCAGTCACTATGGATAATACCTTCCCTAGAAAAGGTATTTTGGATGCAATAGCTACTAGAGGTTTGTTCATATTGGCCACAAGCTCTTTCCAGCTCATTAAACCGTTAGCCAATGTGGAAAGTCCTATTGCAAACACAGCAACAGCTAGTATTGAGAATTTTGTCGCCTTGGGGATCCATCTATCCGGTCTCCTTGTCTCCTCCGCTGCTTGGGCTATGGATTCTATGCCCACATACGACATCATAGCTAGGGTAAGAGCATAAATAAAGTTTTGCAAACTTATATTACAGGAGTTTACATATCCAACATCAAGCAATATAGCTGGATTCCCAATCTGGTATATCTGGGATATAAAACTATTAAAATTAAATGCAAGAGCAAAGCCAAGCAGCAGAATTGCTCCTTCAAGCACGACATCTGGCATCACGAGTGCTATGTTGAGGGCTGAGCTCTCCCTTATGCCTACTATATTTACAATAATTAGAAATAATACTATGAAAAAGGCAAAGAGGGAAAGGCCATTTACTCCGCAGAAGCTTATGCTTAACAACTGTGGGAAGAAAAATGACATATATCCAGCAGATGCAAGAGCAAAAAGAGCTATATCCACGGTATAATCAAAAAGAAGGGCCCATCCCGCTACAAATCCCCAAAAATCGTTGAGAGCTCTCATGGAATATACGTGAGCTCCTCCGGCATAAGGGTAGGTGCTTGCTAGCTCTGCGTATGCAAGTCCTGTGAATACATAGGCTATAGCAGCAAAAGCGAATGCTAAGGGAGCTGCCCCCCCTGCATAAAGGGCAACTACACCCAAGGCTATGTACACATCGGCACCAACATCAGCATATCCCATTGCAAAGGAGCCAAGTAATCCAACTTCTCTCTTTAGGGCAGCTTTCTTCTCCATACAGGACCCCTATTTCCTCACTACATCCAGAACTATTGCAGGGCAAACCCTCTTAACACCTTCAATGGACTCTATCTCCTTTAATATATCGCTCATCTCCTGATTATCCTTTGCCCATATCTCAACGATGATCATGTGATCGCCCGTGGTAACATAAATCGTATTTATATAGTCTTTCTTCTTTAATATATCTATTACCTTGAATATAGATTCAGGCATCGTATCAATTCCTGTGAGGGAGACGGAGTTATACCCTAAAAGAGAGGGATCGATAAGTGCGGTGTATCCTCTTATTACCCCTCTCTTCTCGAGCTTTGATATCCTCTTTTTCACTGCAACATCGCTTATTCCGACTATCCTTGATATTTCTGTGAGCGGAATTCTTGCATCTTTTTTGAGCATTTTTAGTATTTCCATGTCCTTCTCATCGATGAAGCGGTCCTTTCTCATATTTTACCCAACAGCAATAGAAGACACTCTTAATAAAATTAGCAGTGCTTGAGCTACTTGGATACAAATAAAAATAGAAGCCTCTAAATCGAGTTCATGAGCTAAATTTTAATACATCTGAATCGATGTTCCTTATGCTGGAAAGGCTTGTAGTCGGGCCTCTGAAGACAAATTGCTACATTCTGATGTCCTCGAATGAGGCTGTTGTTATAGATCCCGGATGGGAAGGAGAGAGAATACTGGGCAAAGTGGGAGATGCAAAACTGAACGCAGTGATCCTGACACATGGACATTTCGATCATGTAATGGCTGCAAATACGCTTAAAAAAGCAAAGAATGCTAGAATTTTGATTCACAGGAAGGATTTATATTTGCTAAAGTCACTAAGATATCAGTTATCAAGATTTGGAATTGAGGAATATGTAGAGATAGAACCTGATGGGTTTATAGAGGACGGAGATGAGCTGAGATTGAACGACAGCCCGATAAAAGTGATTCACACCCCCGGTCACACTCCTGGAAGTGTATGCCTTCTCTGGGAGGGAAAGCTCTTCTCGGGAGATACTCTGTTTAGGGGGGCTTTTGGCAGGGTTGATCTCCCGGGAGGCAGCTATGACGATCTCGTTTTATCCATGAGAAAGTTGCTCGATTTGCCAAGTGAGACATTGGTTTTTCCCGGTCACGGTGATGGGACCACGATAGGAGCTGAACGGTGCATGATGATGGAAATAATATCAAAAAAGTAGGTAGGGTTACCTACCAGATCTCCTGATAGATACAATCTCTTCTACAGCTTGATCTAGGAGGAATCTTAATCTCTCGGCAAGTTCATTTCTGATCATTCCCTTTACAGCTGCCTCTATAGCTTCCGATCTGCTTGAAAATCTCCCCTCCTTTACCAATGCATCTATAGTTGATACAAGCTCGTCGTCCAGTTGTACTGCCAACTCAGCCATTTTCGCTCGCCTTAACCAACCCAAGGAAGCTGAGATATTTAAGCATTAGTATAGCAGCTATATAACTTACGTCAACTGTCTAATTTAATCTCTAGATTAACCCTGAACTCTATTCCTCTTCTGGATGCAAGCTTGATGAACTCATCCGCCTCTATCACCTCTTCGGGATTGTGAACTCCTTTCTCAATTCTATTATATCCTATCATCTGTGCTGCTATGGAAGCAGGAACTCCAACAGCTAAGGATTGAGCTGAAACTCCCCATTTCTTATTGCTTTTTGTCAGAGAAATTACCCTACAGATAGCAGATCTTCCACCTTTCAAGCCGTAAGCTGAAACTATTATTGCATCAAAGTCATCCGGAGTTATATCAATTGCCTCTATTTTTTCGAGGGCTTTTTCTCTAATGAGGTCCCTCATCGTCATCCTTCTTCCCCTATAAAATACCTCCTCCTCGTTTAGAAGACCCATATCTCTAAGCATGCTGTATTTCATCACTAGCTCGTCAGGAAATGAGAGCTTATAATCAACTAACTTGAGGCCCTTGTTTCTCAGGTACTCCCCTATTGTGTATGTCTCTGGATGCTCCACATAATAGACTTTTTGCCTTCCCACAGGCTCAGGAAAATCCACTATTTCAACCCCTGAGAGCGCTTCCACCAGGACAATACCATTTTCAGTCCATATCTCGACTTTGTCTTCAAATTCATCTGCGATTGTGTCAAAAGAATAAGGAACAGGCAGAGGTATGTTCACCGGTCCGTAATCGGTTAAATCCACCCAGCCCTCCCTCATTATTATTTTTTCAACATAATCAAGCTCTTCTGCGGCTTTTTTTGCCATTATATTTATCATCCCAGGGCTGCATCCCATACCTATTATTGCGGTGATTCCCTTGTCCCTGAACTTCTCGTCAAGGTTTTTCTGCATTTTAACAGTCTCTACATCGCTTCCCAGATCCACATAATTGACTTCTGCTTCTAGACAAGAATTCATTACCTTGGGTATGTATGTATAAAGTAAGCCATTTATAACAATATCATAATTCTTTATCAAACTGACTAGGTCATCGGAGGATGCATCTACATGCATTGTCTTGATCTCCTTCCTCTTGGTCAGCCTTAACGCTTTTCTGGCAACTTTTTCAGCTCTTTTAATCGAAATATCTGCTATTGCTATCTCCTCCACATCGGGACTAAGTCTATCATCTGCCAAATCTAGGGCAGCTGAAGATGAACTTAAGCCTGCTCCGAGAAGTAATACCCTCATTGACATCGCTTACCGTCTTTAATCATCCCTTAAAAAGTTAATTTTCACAAGCTTTCTCCTTATAAAAATGGATGTCCAGAAAACCCAGTGCTTTAGCTTTGGGATGAATGGCAAAGCTTAAATACAAACCTCCCTGAAATCAATGGTTCGGATGTTCCGAGCCCGTGAGGGAGGCAAGATGCCTTTAGCCCATGCCTTAACGAGAGGCATGGGATGGGGGAGCTGTGAGCCCCCCGAACCAGCAGATGAGGGGAAAGGCGCAAAGCCTGCTCTAAACGCTGGAAGCTCCCGACTTTAGTCGTGGAGCAGCTCACTTATATAGGCTGGGCATCTTTACTTCCTATGGAGTATGTGAGGGATCTTCTCTGGAGACCTGGGTTGACAGTCAAGGAGCTGGTGGAACAATTCTCAACCACAGGATTTCAAAGCATAGAGCTGTACAAGGCAGCTGAGATAATGGTAAAAATGAAGAGAGAAGGAGCCAAGGTTATATTGAGCTTTACATCAAACATGGGCACTTCAGGTCTCAGGGGTCTTTTTGCCCAGCTGATAAGGGTGAAGATGGTGGACATTGTTGTGACCACAGTTGGTGCGATAGAGGAGGACATAATGAAGGCGATAGGGGAGAAGTTTTACATTCACAGGTTTGATACGGATGACATAAAGCTTCATGAGGACGGAATGAACAGAGTAGGGAACCTCCTCATAAGCAACGACAGTTACGTGAGATTTGAAAACTACATAACACACGTCTTGGATGAGATATTCAGAAAAAGTCCTAGGATATCGGTGTCAAGCCTCCTGAGAGAGATAGGGATTAGGCTGGATGACAGGAACTCATTCCTTTATCAGGCGGCTTTAAGGGGAGTGCCTGTCCTATGTCCTGCCATAACAGATGGCGCCATGGGTTTCCACCTTTACATGGCAAGGCAGAGAAATCCAGATGCACAAATAGACATAATAGAGGATTTCTCAACCCTTCTATTCTCCCTCAGCCAAGAGGATAAGAAGGGACTAATAGCGCTCGGAGGGGGCGTGTCAAAACATCATGCCATGCTGGCAACACTGCTCAGCGGAGGAGCTGACTATGCTGTTTATATAACCACATCTCATGCATCCTCAGGCAGCATGAGTGGTGCCACAACATCAGAAGCGAAGAGCTGGGGGAAGATAAAGGATGATTCTGATTCTGTAACGGTGATAGGGGATGCAACAATACTCTTTCCGATAGCTGTATGCTATGCTTTGGATGTATTGAGCAAGGAGGGGATTGTGGAGGGTGTCTGATGGCTAGATTCCTGATGAGCAGAAGGAAAGTGCTAGAGCAGTATGAGATCATAAGGAGAATGGTTGATATTCTAGCATATAACTATAAAACAAACCCCATCGTCTGGAGCATACTGAGGGAGACTGATTCTCTGGTGGCTATAAGCTCCATCGGATCTCTTAAAGGTGATTATGACAGAGTTGTATACTTTCTGCAAGGAGAGAAAAAGGAAGAAGTTGATAGGATACTTGAATCTGGTGTCAGGAGGTTTGTAGTCGACAATATACCTGAGCTCAGGAGATTTCTTAACATAGTGGAGGAGAGAAAAGATAAGATAGATCTTTTTGTCAGAATTAAAATGAAAGAACACACTGTGTATACGGGAAAATACTTTGTCTATGGGATAGATTGGAAGAAGCTCAATGAGATTCTTCCAGAGCTAAGGAAAAATAAAAATATAGAGAATCTTGGAATTCACTTTCACAGAAAAACCCAGAATGTTGGTGAATGGGACTTGATTAAGGATTTTTCTGATGCTGTGGACAGAAAATTGTTTGATATAATAGATATAGTGAACATAGGGGGAGGTATACCCGTTGAGTACAGAAACTCAAGCCCAAAAATAGACTTAATACTCTCAAAGATAAGGGAATTCAAGGAATTTCTAGGGGAAATAAAATTAATGGCAGAGCCCGGCAGGTTTATAGCAGGCCCAAGTGTTGTGCTCGAAGCTGAAGTAGTGAACGTTTACGATGATACAGCAGTGCTGGATTGCTCTATATTCAATGCTTACATAGACACCTACCTGCTGAACATAAGGCTGCCCGTGCTCGGAGAGAAGGAGAATGGAATAAGATATACGCTGAAAGGAAGATCACCGGACTCCTTGGATATATTCAGATACTCGGTCTATTTGGACAGAGAGTTAAGAATAGGGGACAAAATATACTTTCTCAATGCAGGAGCTTACAATTTTCACACAGAGTTCAATGATATGCCCAAAATAGAGACCGTAATAGTGGATGACTTTAGATCAATTGGTATAGATTTATAGAATATACTTCCTCGTTCCACTACAGTGGAACGGTTCCGGAACGAGCCCTTATATAAATGAAACAGCTTAAGTAGCGTGGTGATGCAGATGAGGTTGCAAAAGAGGTTTGTTCTTGCGGGCTTCATGGTGCTGCTAATAGCATACATACCGTCATTCTCGGCTGCATCTGACAGCTGCTCTACAGCCCAAGCACTAATAAGCAACTACCATACTGCTAGAAATCAGCTTCTCCTCATGTTCTCATCAATAAACCTAACAGCTCCTGCTATCTCAGCAAATGCCACAAACACCTCTGCTTTTGCTCCATATACACTCTTCTCTCTCATTAACAGATCTATAAGCGAGGGAGATTATCTGATATCAAAAGCCCAAGACGCCTTGGCAGCAGGAAACTGTGTGGAAGCATCAAGACTTGCAATAGAGGCAATAAACAAGCTTACATCAGCATTTGTTCATACAGCAATTCTTGTTAAGTGGTCATCGAACACGACGAATTACACTGCTCCCGGTCTCTATGCTGCTTACCTTAGGCATATGGTGATGATGGCTAGGTTAAATGCTTCTATAATGGCATGCGAAAAAGCTGGAGTAAATGTATCAGCAGTTAAAGCTCTGTTGCTGAACATATCCTCTCAGCTGAACTTAAGCCTGTTGAGCGGAAAACCAAGTGATGTGGCACACAAGCTCAACAATATAGTTAAAGAATTAAGAGAAGCAGTCAAGGAGCTGAAGAAGTGCGTGAATGAGTTCAGGAGGGAGAGGATAAAGGAGAGAATAAAGGAGAAACTGAGGGAGAGAATTCATGCGGGCAATGAAACATGGATTCCACCAGGACAGCAGAAGAAAGGTAACCAGACATTCGTACCGCCCGGATGGCAAGGAGGTTCTGGAGGAAATGCATCAGGAGGCAGCAGTCAGATGCCTCCTGGACATGGTAAGGGAGGTCATGGATCTGGGCACGGTTGATCAGAATCTTTATTAATCCCCCTTCTTTCTTTTTCTTTTGTTAGAGGTGAAAGGATGAGACGCTTAATTCTCCTTCTCTGCTTTCTTATCATAATAATTCCTCAGGTAGCTAGGGCTGAACACGGGAGAGAGCTGAATGTAACCCTTTTTTCCGATGGCTGGGCGCATGTGGAGATAACAGAAAGAGTAAGTAGCCAAGAGAAAAACCTAACACTTGCTCTTCCAGTAGACAACTATGAGTATTTAATGGTTATAAATGAAAATAATATTATATTGAATTATACAGCCATAAATAAAGATATCTTCATTGATCTTGAGAACTCTAGCAGAATCACTGTGATCTTTCAAACTCCGGCACTCACATCAAAGAAAGGAGCCATATGGAATTTCTCCATAAATTATGATGCTGACACCACTTATGTTACCTTGCCACCTGGATCCGTAATGGTAGGAGTATCAGAGACGCCGGATAAAGTGGTGAAGATAGGAGACTCTCTGAGCCTAACTTTCAGCAAAGGGAACGTATGGATATGCTACATGCCAATAATGCCAAGCAATCTATCTCAAAGCAGTCCAGCTCAACCAAGTAAACCAAGTGCTCAGGAGGGAAAAACGGGCACAGCTTTAACATTTAATTTCATATACATTCTCATACCAGTAATCATTGCTTTAGCAGCTCTTCTCTTGTATCAGAGGGGGAAAAGGAAAAGCGGATCGGATCAGCTGGATTCGGATGAGAAAGCAATATTAGACGAACTTATGAGAAGAGGAGGATCCATGTACCAATCCGAATTGGTAAAAGTGCTTGGACTTCCTAAAACCACTGTATGGAGAAAGATAAATAGGTTAAGCGAGAAAGGTTTAATAAAAGTGGAGAAGAGTGAGAAGGGAAATATAATCCACCTTAAGTAGAATCTAGAGAAAAGGGCATTTTAAAATTTAAGATCTAAGCAGAAGGCATTATAAATTGCCCGATAAGAGCTGATTAGAAATTTTTAAAAATAGGAATTTCCTGCAATAGCGTTGTAAATAGCAGGAGAATTATAGCTTTTATTGTAAATGTTCTACCGGTCATAGGTGATAAAAATTGCCTGTATTTATCGTGAAAAACGGCAGGATAGTTGTAGAAGGAGAGGTTTTAAGGAAGTTGGGTCTTAAAGATGGGGATATGGTGATAATAAACGATTTTATCACGGTTAAAAGAGGAAACATGAGGTTCAAGCTTGGATTTGATGCATCAATGGAGGAGATAGATGAACTGATAGCAGCAGGGGCGAGAGCTTGAGGGCAGTGGTAGACACTAATGCACTTATATACTACATCTTTGAGGATCAGAAGAGGCATAAAGCTGCCAGAAAGGTGCTTAATTCATTATCCACATGGCTAATTCCGGATATAGTTGTTCATGAGCTTGTCTGGTTCTTAAGGGGATCCGGTATTGAGGATAAGACAGCTTTCTCAATAATATCGGAGATATTAGCAGATAAGAGGGCAGAGTTGCTCCATATGAGGAAGGAGGATTATCTTGAAGCTATTATAGGCGGTATAAAGGATTTCGAAGACAGAGCTGTACTTACTGTGGCATATAATGAGGGAACTTTGGTATCCTTCGATGAAAATTTGAGGGAAGAGGCATCTAAACTAGGAATTCGACTTCTTCCAGAGGAGATTTGAGGCTATAAGCGATAAAACTCCGCCAAAAAGAGCAAGAGCAGATAAATTTCTCCCTATCTCGGCACTTAAGCCTATGGGACAGGATTCTATGCATGGATTTGGAAGAATGCCCAGATATCCTAGGACCCCCCAAATGGACACAGCTGTTATAATCACTGATACTGCAGCTATTATAGGCAAAATGCTCCTTTTTATCAAGGAAAGAGGATAAATCAATGCAAGCAACAAGTAAGAGTACCTAAGAATAATACATTCCAAACACGGGGGTATGCCAAGGAAGTACTGGACATAAAAACTGAGAAACACACCAGATGCTGAGATAGCAGTCATCACATATGTGATAAATTTTCTGTGCATATGCTCTTTATCTCTTCTCGTTAAAAATTTTTCTGTCGGATTTAAGTTAACTTCTCAAAATCTTCTGCATAATTTGTGCTCATATTTCCTCTGAAGCAGTTCATCTCTGATATCAAGTCCTCAGTTTGGTCTTTCTAAGTCTTACAACACTAAGTCCTCTGTTCCTTCCGAACTTCATCAGGTTTCTATCCGATGTCGCAAGAGTTGCTCTTGTTCTCCTCCAGATAGCCGCTATCATTGCATCATAAAGGCAAAGATTTTCCTGATCCAAGAAGAACTGAGGATGCTCCGAGACTAAAATTAAGGCTTCAATTAGGTCATCTAATAGAAGTGGTACTATTTCAATGTTTTTGCAGAAGGAAGGGCCCTGATAAAGCTAGCATATTTCTTGAGCTCCTCTTCACCTTTTGCCTCAAAGATAGAATAAGCAGCCTCCATAAGGCAGATATCGGGCAATAGAGTTTGTTCTCGCTTCTGAGTTCTAGAACATGCTTTCTGTATGCTGAATCCCTGAAATAGAGTGCCCATATACAGACAGTATCGCAAAGCACAGCGTCCATGATAACCTTTATAACTCCAACAAACATATTTTATAAGGATTATCATGCATGGGATAACTAAAGTCCACAAGGGTGGTGTAATTAAACTTCCTGCGTGGATTAAGCATGAAATGGGATTAAAGGAAGGTGATATACTCTTAGTGGATGTTCAAGATGGGAAGATAGTGCTCACTCCTCAGGAAATCGTGGATCCCATAGAGAAACTTTCATCAGAGCTGGGTGATATAGAGGAAGATGAGGTCTTCGAACGTGGCATTAAGAAAGCAAGGATTTCTTGGAGACTCTGACGTTTGGTATATGCCACATTTACAGGTTAATACAAGCAGTAAAAGGCTTATTTGGTATATCCCACCAGATTCATAGTAAAAATGTTATCTGCATCATTTAAGCCGTTCTTTCTGTTGTCTCTTCATTAAAGATGTTTTCTGCTAGGCTGAGATAACCATTTACAGCTCTTCTTACATCATCTACGCTTACATTTTCATTTGGTTTATGTGCCAGTCTATCATCTCCCGGCCCATATCCTATTGTTGGTATTCCTGCAATCCCTGCGGTATACGATCCATCCGTTCCAAATCTCCACACAATTTTCTTTGCTTGAGGCAGAACTCTCACTGCCCTATCAGAGAGCACTCCCTCATATATCCAAGATGGAAAAAGTGCCAGAACTTCCTCCTCATATCCTGTGTAGCATTTTATCTTTCTTTTAGCGATCTGAGCTGAAACCTTGTCTGAGCCAATTCTTCCCAGGATCTCCTCTATGTTTTCTCCAAGGACAAATCTCAGATCAAGTAGTGCAGTGCACTCCTCAGGTATCACTGGAATTATGCCAGGTTTGCAGTTTATGCTCACAGGAGCAATAGTTCCTCTTCCCAGAAGAGGATGATATCTGAGATCCAGCTGTCTTATCTTGCTGATGGCATCGATAATGTTAAAGAGTGCATTTTCTCCTTCCTCAGGCATGCTTGAATGACACGATAACCCTGCAGCTTTCAACAATATTTCAGCCCTCCCTCTATGACCAATAGCCACATTAAGGTTTGTGGGTTCTCCCAAAATAACTACATCAGGTTTTATGCCCTCTTTCTCGATTACATATCTTATGCCAAAACCCTCCTGATCCTCCTCATGGACCACAAATGCAAAGTAGATGTCATCCTCAAGCTCCCTCATTCTGCCTGCTGCTGATATCATAGCAGCTATTGAGGCCTTCATATCAACAGAACCTCTTCCATACAGCCTTCCATCTATTATCTCGCCTGAATACGGGTGTACTCTCCAGTTCTCAATATTTCCCTCAGGAACATGATCCATGTGACCCTCAAACATTATCTTTCTCCTTCCTCCACCTTTAACCTCAGCTATAACATTCCCCAATCTGTCCACTCTCACGGAGTCAACACCGACATCCTCCATCTTTTCTCTTATTACTCCAGCTATCTCCTTTTCCTCTCCTGAAAGGCTTCTTGTCCTAACTAGCTCAATGAGGATTTTAACTTCATCCATCTCGAGCTACTTAATGGTTTCACTTTAATACTTTCTCCACACTCAAACACTAGCTTTCTGACACTACAAAATTCATCAAAAGTTTTTAAACTTCATTAGATATGCTTTCCTGTGATAGAGGCTAATATCATTGAGAGGTGGATGGAGGAGGACGAGGAGGCAAGGGAGATAAGGAGAAAGCATGCAGACTGGAAGTTCATAGAGGAACAGCCTGAGCCATTGAGATCAGCTCTGAAGTGCTTTGTTGAACTGGGAGACCTGTATTTGGCTGCAAAAATAGCTGAGATGGGAATAGATGAGTTCAATCAGCTCAGAATAAGGGCAAAAATTCCAATCGTAATTTAAATTTTAACTGTTGTCAATGGTTTTGAATATGGAACTAAATTTTAATATAATGGATATCCAAAGCAGTGCACTTCTCATTCAAAATGAAAACTCTTTCCCCTGACAATAGGCTTTCCGAACCCTCTAGACACCTTCAAGTCTCCTTCATCAAGAGCCAGAACCCCTCTTATATAGACAGAGGACACTCTTCCCACAACTTCAAACCCCTCGAACGGTGTGAATTTTGCTTTAGACGAGAAATCCGAGCCTCTTATCTTCCTTCTATCTGAATAATCGTATATTACAATGTCAGCATCATTTCCAGGAAGGAAGCATCCTTTTTTAACGCCAAAAATGTCAGCAGGGTTTCTTGAATACAGATCAATCGCTTTCAGGGGAAATTCCCCTTTATACACAGAGGTAAAGAGTAGGGGTAACGCGGTCTCAAGCCCGGGTATTCCAGTTGCCCCACCTTTCTTCTCCTCCTCAGTGTGAGGTGCATGATCCGTTGATATTGCATCAAAAAGGCAGGATTTCACCGAGCTTTTTATCACAGTCATGTCCATGCTGCTCTTTATTCTCGGTCTCACATAACCTCTCCAGTCAATATCTCTTTCAGTTAGCCATATGTAATGGGGACAGGTGTCCATGCTGACCTCAATTCCCTGAGATTTTGCGCTTAGCAAAAGCCTAACTCCTTCAGCAGAGGATACATGAGTAATGTGTCCTCCATATTTCTCGATAAATTTCATAACAGTCCTAATGCCCTTAACCTCATCTCCCTCTACTTCTGCATGAAAGATCCTGAAGAGACCTAGTTCCTTTGCCCTTTGTAAAATTGGATCCAGATAATCTGATATCTCATCTGGATATATTTTTATGCCGACGACAAAATCCTTCACCTTATCCAGCTCACCTGCTGACCTTGGAACTCCGAGATAAAATCCATAATCAACTAATGCCATGTTTTTTGCCTCCTCCATCTTTCTCATCAATGTATTTTCATCTCTTATCCATGGTTTGTTGTTTGGCATGTCTAAAATGGCAGTAACACCTCCCCTAAGGGCTGCTTCTGTCCCGGAGAACCAGTCCTCCTTGTAACTTTGCTCAAGTCCCCTCATGTGCACATGAATGTCCATCATCCCTGGAAGGGCTACTTCCTTGCTTTCCAGAGCTCTTTTTTCTCTGTACTTAAATGTCCCGCTAATCCAGATTCCTGCTACTTTGCCATCAACTACTCCGAGATATGCCTCAACTATCTCTCCATTACTGTATATCTTGCCCTCTATCAGCAGATCCAGCTCTTCTGTCATCTGACATCAGGCCCTATTCCCCTATGCTTATTTAACTTTCAGCCCTTATTTCTATTGTGGATCTCAGGATATGCAGGGATGCCGTAAAACTTCTAAAAGAGTATTCAGATGAAGCTATGCCTAACGAGGCTGTTGCTATACTTGTAGGAAGGGCAAATGACCTTTATGGGCAGGTGGATGTCATTTATCTGGTTCCAAATGAGGACAGATCACCTTTATCTTTCTCAGTATCCCCTGAAATATTGGCATTGATAACAAGAGAGTTAGGAGAAAGAGATATAATAGGAATATTCCATAGCCATCCATTCTGGAAAGCTTATCCAAGTAGTGCAGATATAGAGCACATGTGGGGCTACAGGTTCTGGTTGATACTCGGGACAGATGGAATGAGATGCTTTACTTTATTGAAAGGAAATGTTATTGAGGTAAATATTAAAGTAGAGGATAGATCCTGCGATCTAGTAAGAGTTAAAAAGTAAAATAGGCTGTCATGCTAATGCAAACTACAATTATAGTGGGCCATTCAAGGCATTGGCTTGAGGCTATAAGCGAGATGAAAGAGTACATGGAGAAATGTGACCTTATAATGCTGGAAGAACCGGAAGATGAGCTTTTTGAGGAAATGTTGAGGAAGAGGATCTCAGTGGAGGAATACATGAGGCATCTTAAGGAGGACTGTTTTGCAAAGACACCTGCATTCCCAAAGTTCTCTTCAGCACTCTACAAAGTGATGATAGAGCTCTTTGAAAGAGGGATAAGGATAATTCAGGTGGATCCATACATGTCAGCTCTCGACAATATCTATTCAATTATATACAAAATGGAGGGAAATGCATCAACTGAGGAGATATTGAGGACTATAGAAGAGGACCCTGTTCTCAGCGAGGTTTACAGAATAGAGAAGATGAGAGCAGCAGCATCAATAAAGTTTTACAGCTCATTCAACAATTTTGATGCCGCTGTAGAGGCAATAAAGGAGCTATCGAGAGCAGAAGCTGAGATGTTAAAGCTCAGGATAAGGATGAGGGCTCTGGAAATATGTCAGAGAATACTATCAAACAGTGCCAGAAATATCTATGTTGAAGCGGGGGATCTTCACACACCTCTCTCCGGGGAGTTAATGAAAAACTTGAGGGAAACCGGAATAAAAGCCTGTATAAAACCGGTGTTTCACCTGAGCGGAGCTGTGTCTAGGATAACAGGCGGAAAACTGAGGTACATATTCCCTCCCAGCCACACCATAGTATTGAGACGCTACTGGGGAATGAAGGAGGACGATTACGATGATATCCTAGCAGCGAGATCCCTCATAAGAATTATGTTCCTTGAGAGAGGGGTAGAGAGGATGCCAAGTTCCCGTGAGGAAAATCCCAAAATGAGAAGCGAGATAGCAATAGATAGATTTGTCTCATCTCTTGACATGGAAGGATGTAGAAAAGTTTTCGATGGCGTAATGTCCGGCAGACCTCAGTTAATTGCCTTTTTCTAGAAAACGATTTAAAGAACTCCATCTGAATAAGGCTGGATGGATGCGTGGATAATAAGCATAGGTAATGAGATGCTGATAGGCAAGGTGGTGAACACAAATCTCTCTTGGCTTGGAAGAAAGCTTACTCTACTTGGCTACAGAGTAAGAGCTGCCTTAACGGTAATGGATGAATGTGAGGACATAAAATGGGCCTTTAATACCGCAAAACAGATGGGAGCAAGCGTGATAATAAGCACAGGTGGACTTGGTCCTACTTTCGACGATATGACATCTAAATGTCTCTCAGAAGCCTTCAACAGGAATTGGGTTGTGAACGATAAGGCCTTGGAGATGGTGAAGAAGAAATATAAGGAGATGGGACTTGATCTCACTGATCACAGGATAAAGATGGCCAAAATGCCTGAGGGAGCCGAGCCTTTGTGGAACCCGGTAGGCACCGCTCCCGGCATAATGATGAATCTCAACGGCACCTTGATATTCTCCCTCCCTGGGGTGCCCTCCGAGATGATGGCCATTTTTGAGGAGAGTATAGAACCAATTTTGAGGAAATTAGGGCCGAAAATAGAGTTTGTTGAGGAGGAAATTCTATCTAGGGGCCTTCCCGAGTCCACTATTGCCCCTATAATAGAGAGGGTGATGGGGAAGCACAGAGTTTACATAAAAAGCCATCCACAGGGAAAGGAGCTAGGGGTTCCTGTTCAGAAAATCCACATACAATCCAGCTCAATTGATTTAAATGAGGCGAGAAAAGAGCTTAAATATGCTAAAGAAGATCTCATAAAGGAGTTAACACGGATGGGAGCGGAAGTTGAAGAAGTAAGGTCTTAGAAATTCACTCTATGGACTGGAAAGTATAAGAAAAAAGCTTAAATAGACTCCTTGGTAACTGTGAAGGGCATTATAGAGAGCATATCCCTTGATCTTCACTCTATAGGGGCCGTGAAACTGGGGAATTTTGTCCTTTCTTCCGGCATGAGAAGCCCTGTTTATCTGGATTTGAGGATAGTTCCATCCCATCCCGAGGTATTCAGGAAGATAGTCAGCTTATCAGTACAAGCTCTGAAAAACTTGGACTTCGACATTGTCTGTGGAATAGCTACGGGAGGGCTTCCTCTATCATCAGTAATAGCTTATCTGATGGAAAAACCGCTGATATATTTCAGGAGATCGGAGAAAGAGCATGGCACAATGAAGAGGATTGAGGGAGAGGTGAAGAAGGGCGCAAATGTGATAGTTGTGGATGATGTGGCCACAACAGGTGGATCAATTCTTGAGGCTGTAAAAGCTTTAAGAGAGCAGGGAGCTGTGGTTAGAAAGGCTTTTGTTGTTGTTGATAGAGGACAGGGTGCAAGAAAAAACTTAATGGCAGAAGATGTGGAGCTGATAAGCATAACTACGCTGAAAAAGGTGCTTTTAGAGTTAAGGGAAGCAGGTGCCATATCTGGAGTGGAGGAGGTGATCAAGGAACTTGAGTGAGCTTTCTGGAAGGGATGTTATCTCCATAGTGGATTTCAGCAGATCTGAGCTGGATCTGATAATGGAGGAAGCAGAGAAGCTAAAAGGGAAGAGAACAGATGATTTAAAAGGCAAAATAATGGCTACAGCCTTCTTTGAGCCCAGCACAAGAACGAGATTGAGCTTTCAAACGGCTATGTTGAGGCTGGGTGGTTCTGTCATAGGGTTTTCCTCTGAAGAGGGAACTTCTATTGAGAAGGGGGAGAGCTTCTCAGACACTATAAGAATGCTCGACAACTACTCTGATATAATAGTTGTAAGACACAGGCTCGAGGGAGCCGCAAAACTGGCGGCTGAGCTTGCAGATGCTCCTGTTATAAATGCAGGGGACGGGAGCAAGAATCATCCCACGCAGACAATGCTCGATCTATTCACAATAAAGGAGACATTTGGCCACATAGATGGGCTAAATGTCGGGGTTCTGGGCGATCTTAGGTTCGGAAGAGCGGCATCATCCTTCATACTTGGAGTCTCAAAGTACAATGTAAAGCTGTTTCTCATATCACCTCCTGAGCTTAAGGCCAGAAGGGATGTGATAGCTTATCTGAAAGACAACAATATCAAATTTTCTGAAGTAGAGAGACTAGAGGATGTCATAAGTGAGCTGGATGTAATATATGTCACAAGAGTACAGAAGGAGAGATTCGCAGATCCAGCTGAATACGAGAAAGTGAGAGGAAGCTATAGGATAACAGCGAGAATGCTGGCAAGTGCTAGAAAGGAGGCCATTGTAATGCATCCATTGCCAAGAGTGGACGAGATAGATATTTCAGTGGACTCAACACCTCATGCAGCATATTTCAGGCAGGCGGCAAATGGGGTTCCCGTTAGGATGGCCCTTCTTAAGCTGATATTGGGTGGTTGATATGATAAAAGAGGAGGAGAAACTTATAGTAAGAAGAATAAAAGAGGGAACTGTAATAGATCACATAAGCCCTGGAAGCTCTCTTAATGTTCTGAAAGTCCTAGGAATAACAGGAGAAGAGGGAATGACAGTAGCTCTTGTGATGAATGTTCCCAGCAGAAAAATGGGAAAAAAGGACATAGTGAAGATAGAAGGAAGAGAGCTAACACAGGATCAAGTGGATAAAATAGCTCTGATATCCCCGGATGCAACTATAAATATAGTGAGAGACTACAGAGTTGTGGAGAAGAGAAAGGTCTCTGTTCCAGAGGTGATAAGAGGAATAATAAGGTGTCCAAATCCAATGTGTATAACAAATCAGCAGAGGGAAGCAGTAATTCCAACATTCAGGAGGATTTCTGACTCACCTCTTGTGCTCAGATGTGAGTACTGTGGCGCTATCTTGGAGAGAAAAGATATACTGGATCAGTTCAGGTGATAAATTGTACAAAAAGGGAGTTTTAGAGGAGGTAGAGGAGATCAATGAAAATGTGAGGCTTTTCAAAATAAAGCATGAAATACCAGCTGATCCTGGGCAGTACATCCTAATCTGGGCTCCTGGAATAGGAGAAGCTCCTTTCAGCATATCCGATCTATATGAAGACGTATTTGAGCTTCTGATAGCAAAAAAGGGTAAGGTAACAGGATATCTGTTTGAAAGGAAACCTAACGATATTATAAGATTTAGAGGACCTTATGGGAGGGGATTTAGCATTGTGAAAGGAAGAGCAATGCTGATAGGAGGTGGATATGGTGCTGCTCCATTTCCTCTTCTAATGAGGAGATTAAAAGAGGTTGGATCAAGAGTTGATGTATTCCTTGGATTTAAGGACAGAGGCTCTGCGATAAAGCTGAAGATCTTGGAGAGCATGGCGGAAAAAATTGTAATAACAACAGAGGATGGGAGCATGGGGGTAAAAGGAGTTATCACGGATGTGATACCCGACTCTGGGTACGATTTAGCCTATATATGCGGAAAGGAAAGGATGGCATATGAGATACTCAGAAAAATAAAGATAGATGCAGAAGTGTCATTGGAAAGGATAATGAGATGCGGTCTGGGGATATGTGGGAGCTGTGCTCTGAATGGGTTCAGGGTCTGTGTCGATGGACCTGTTTTCAGAGGAAAGGATTTGATGATATCTGGCGAATTTGGGAAGTTTTGGAGAGGGATGAATGGCAGAAAAGAGCCTATCTGATATAGTTTAAAACTACTCTGAGGGAGAATCAACATTTCAGCTTGATTCTATATACTAAAGTAGCTTTCTAGAAACTGTGAAACTCTATATTCTATAACTTCAAATAAATTATCGAGCGGTGAAGTTTTTAAGCTGACAGAAGGCTCTATTTATGTCATTTGCATGAAGGAAGGAGGTGGTATGTTTTGCCCAAGAAAAGCAAGAGAAGGGACATAATGCCTATGTCAGTTGCAGGTATACTTAGCTTTTCTACAGAGGATACTGGAGCAATAAAGGTGCCAAAGTGGTTTCCAGCTGTCCTAACAATATTAACTGCCTTGGGGATAGCCATTCTACCACTCATAATTCACTAGTGGTGGTGCAATGAAATTTCTGCCCATAACTCCTGAGAGAGCTGTAGAGCTATCTTTTAAATTAGCTAAGTTGATAAAAGATTCTGGCTACAAGTTTGATGTGATAGTCAGCATACATAGAGGAGGAATGGTGATCTCGAGACTTCTAAGCGATTACCTTGATGTGAGGGATATAAGAGCGATAAGAGTGGAGCACTATTCTGCTGTTGAGAAAGGAGCAGGTGCGAGGGTTGTTGAGCCCATATCAAGGAAGTTCAATGGAGAGAAAGTTTTGCTTGTTGATGATGTTGCTGACACAGGAGAAAGCCTGAAGGTGGCTAAAGATTATTTACTGAGCATGGGTGCCTCAGAAGTGAGGATAGCAACCCTTCACTACAAGCCATGGAGCTCAGTAAAACCAGAATACTTTGTGGAGCAGACAGATAGATGGGTTGTGTATTTCTGGGAGAGGGCAGAGACAGCAAAATATCTGAGGGATAAACTGAAGAAGGATGGCATCTGCGAGGCTGAAATAAATAGGATACTTGAGGAGGAGGCTGGAATACCTGATTATATAATAGACTGGGTGGCTAGAGGATGACGGGATCATTTGAGAAGGTGCTGGATTTAGCTGAAAGAAGGGGCTTCTTCTGGCAATCAGCAAAGGATCTATATGCAGATTCTCCAGCAGGCTTCTGGGTATACGGGCCGCTAGGCACCAGAATGAAAAACAAGATAATAGAGCTATGGAGGAGAGCCGTGCTCAAAGAAGGTGCTCTTGAGATAGAAACCCCAGTGATGCTTCCTATAAAAGTATTTGAGGCATCTGGTCATCTTGAGCACTTTTTCGACAGGCTTGTGGAGTGCAAGCGATGCCACAGCAGGTTCAGAGTCGACAAGCTGATAGAAGAGTCCACTAATACCAAGGAAAATCTGGAGGGAATGAGCGATTCTCAGCTTGCAGAGCTTCTTAAAAACGTTAAATGTCCAAAATGCGGCTCTATCAACTGGACTGATGTGAAGCACTTCAACTTGATGTTTACTTTTCCTGTGGGAGCAGATGCAACAGCACCAAATGCAGCATTAAGACCTGAAACTACTCAAGGAAGTGTTATAGAATTCAAAAGGGCATATATGATCTCAAGGGGAAGGCTTCCTTTCATCCTAGCCCAAGTTGGAAAGGTTTTCAGGAATGAAATTGCACCAAGAAGAGCTCTGATAAGGATGAGGGAATTCCAACAGCTGGAACTTCATGTTTTCTTTGATCCGGAAGATGTAAATTCGTATAGAGAAAAGCTTGAAGGTCTATATGATTACAAGCTCAGATTTCACACTCCGAAGGACAGAATTACTGGAGGAATAACTGAAATGACGGTGAAAGAGGCATTAGAATCCGGATATACGGTAAACCCCTTGATAACCTACTGGCTTGTCTTCTATCAGAGGTTCTTCAATGAAATCTTGGGATTCCCGCTTGAAAGATTGAGATACAGGGAGCTTCTGGAAGGGGAGAAAGCTCATTATGCTCTAGTTCACTGGGATCTAGAGGCATATACGGAGGATCTTGGCTGGACAGAGCTTGTTAACAACGCTTACAGGACAGATTATGACCTATCAGGTCATCAAAGGGTCAGCGGAGTGAAGTTAGAGGTAGATTCGGACGGAAAAAAGGTTCTTCCACATCTCTATGAGCCATCTGTGGGAGTCGACAGAGTGGTATATCATGTGCTTGCATACTCATACAGGGAGGATGAGGAGAGAGTATGGCTCAGCATTCCCAGAAAAATAGCTCCAATAGAAGTAGCAGTTTTTCCGCTTCTTAAGAAGGATGATATGGTGAGAAAAGCTAAGGAAGTGGCGAGAAATCTCATGGAAGAGGGATTCTACGTTTTTTACGATGATAGCGGAAGCATAGGAAGAAGGTACAGAAGGATGGACGAAGTTGGAACACCGGCATGCGTGACCATAGATCATGAGACGCTTGTCAACGATACTGTAACTCTTAGGGACAGGGACACAATGAAGCAGATAAGGATCAGTTTGAGGGATCTTCCTGTAAAGCTCAGGAGATTTTTAGATGGAGAAAATCTGGAAAGCTTAGAGAAGTGATGAAAATTGAATATAAAAAGAATGAAATGGATTCTCTCATTTATGCTCGCAGATGCCATAGGCTTGATCCCCGAGAACATAACAATAGCACATGGAGATGTCGACGGCATGGCCTCTGCAGCCATAGTCAAGAGAGCTAGAGGAGATTCCTACGTAGTGTTCTCAGGTCCTAGATCTGTTAGCAAAATGCTTGGGATGATAAGGAGAAAGCACAAGATATTCATAGTGGATGTTGCCATAAATCCTTCAGCTCTTAGTGAAATAACTAGAAAATTGAAGAGACTCAAGGAGAAAGGATCTGAGATCACATGGATAGACCATCATCCATGGACAAAGGAGGCTATTGAAACAATAGGTAGATATGCTGAGATTCATGTGAAGGAGGAAAAAAGTGCTGCTAGACTTGTAATGGAGATATTAAATCCTGAGGACGAAGTTTCAAGGAAGATAGCGGAGATAGCAGATGATGCGGACACAGCCGAGTATTCGATGGAGATAAGCAGGTTGTACAGGGCTGGATCCAGGGGATCAAAGCTCAGAAAGAGGATAGTGGATTTAATGGCTGAGGGAAAGTTTATGGACGAGGAGCTTGAGGAGAAGCTCAAAAACAGCATGGAAAAGGAGGGAAAAAGTCGTACAGAGGTGAACTATCAGTTTCTCACAACATTCAGTGGTAAAAAATTTGTTCTAATAGATTTGAGACCATCGGGAGGTCCAGGATCAGTAATAGCCAAGGAACTATGCTTAAAAGAGGATTTTGACTTTGCTTTAGTTATCTTCTCATGCGAAAAGTTTTCTCTATACAGATGCAAAGGATCCGAGAACTTGAGCAAGGTATGCGAGGAGTATGAAGGAGGAGGCCATCCTTATGCATGTGGCGGTAGAATAAAAATGCCCTTTTACAGGAAAATTTTGTGCAAAATCTTGGGAAAGGGATACAGACCTCCTGAGATAGATGAGCTTATAGAGAGAGTTAGGAAACTGAACGAGGAGGCCTCATCAGATAACAACGATAAATGCTGATGTACTAATGCATAATTAACTTAAAGATTAGAGGAAGCTATTTAGCCCAGCTGGGCTTGCGGAGATGCTTATGCACACAAGCTCCTTCCACAGTGGAAGGGCAACATTGTACACAGGAGTTGATCCAATAACAGCTTTCCTCAGACCTCTGTGTGAGTGCCCGTGCACCACTAAGCTGAGCTTGTTCTTCACTATTATCTCCTCATACCCTCTATGTCCTAGGAACTTCCAAGTGGAAGGATCCTCCCCCGCCAGAGTCCTGAAGGTTGGAGCGTAGTGCGACACCAGAATTCTCACATCGGTTTTAAGCTCTGAGATCAGCTTTCCAATTGTGGATATTCTCTCCTCATATATCCTTGATATGCCCGGAATATTGCTCCTCTGCCAGCTTGTTGGCCTCTCCAAGCTACCCTTTGTTCCCACAATCCCAACACTAATTCCCGATATCACCATGGTGAGTGCTCCATCATCCAAGAATATTATCTCCCCTCCAAACTCCTTTTTCAGATCCTCCTTTATGGAATCAAACTCATCATTTCCGAAGACAGCAATCTTGGGGATATCCCCTAGAGAATCTAAAATTCTTAGCACCTCTCCATAATACTCTTTTTTTCCTCTATCTATGAGATCTCCTGCAAGGATCATTATGTCTGCGTCAAAATTGACAGAGGAGGTCGCTTTTCTGAGAAGGCTTAATCCAGCAGGAGCATGAATATCCGATGTTGCTATTATGTTGATGGACAACTTATCCATTTGTGCAAAAAATAGACTTAAATTTTTCTTCGAGGATCAATCAAGTCCCATCTCTCTCATATACTCGGCTTTTATCTCCCTGATTATATCGGCAGTTTTTATCCCCATTGGACAGACAAGTTCACACTCGTGGCAGCCTAAGCAGAAAAGGGACTGAGCTTTTGCCTCTTCATAATTGCCTATTATCATATTCCAAAGTATGCCAATTCCTCCTACATAAGCATCTCCTCCCCAATATCCGCCTACTAAGCGAAAGACAGGGCAGAGATATTGGCATGAACCGCATCTGAGGCAGTAAAGGGCCTCTCTTAGCCTCTCATCTCTGGATGCTCTCAATCTTCCATTATCCAAGAGCACCACATCCACTTCTTTTGGCCCATGGGCCCCAAAAACAACTTTCTTCTCTATATCCCCGGTCTTGCTCGGTCCTGATATCACACTTAAATAGGATGCAGCGCTGTAGCCGGCATATTTCATTATCACATCGCTCACCTTAAAGGCATCATGCAGACTTGGAACAATTTTCTCCACCCCTGCTAGAACTATGTGTTTCTCAGGAAGGGATGTGCAAAGCCTTCCGTTTCCCTCATTTGTTATTATAAATATACTTCCAGTGTTGGCAGCTATCACGTTTGCCCCGCTTATGCCTACATGAGCATCTATAAACTTCTTTCTCAGAAACCTCCTTACAGCATATGTCATGCCCGGTATATCGTCTTTGTCCACATTTTCTCCTATATTTCTCCTTATAAGCTCCGCCACTTTCTCCCTCCTTATGTTTATGGATGGGGTTATGAAGTGCATCGGTTTTGAGTCAAGCCACTGGACTATAAGCTCCCCTAGATCTGTCTCCCAAACCTCATTTCCTCTTCCCTGCAGGAACTTCCTGAGATTGATCTCATCGGAAGTTATGCTCTTCGTCTTTACAACGATTTTTCCTGTGCCCACTAAATCCCCCACTATCTCCCTAGCTTTCTCAGCATCCTCGGCTATGTGCACATTCATGCGGTTTTCCTCCATGGAATCCTTTGCCTCCCTAATGAGCTCCTCTATTCTCTCTATTGATAACTCCTTTATCCTTCTGACTTCTTTCGCAAGCTCCGTTATGTAGGGATATCTGCTCAGCACTCTAACTCTGCTGTCCATATAGGATTCTATTGCTCTTTCCAGCGCAATAGAAAGATCCTCATCCTCGGAAGCCCTCTCTATGATCTCCCTCATCATAGTATCACCTCCCCTACATCAACTATATTCGCTCCTCCTGCTCTGCTCAGGTTTGCAAGGCATATGGGACACGAAACAAGCACATTTTCTGAGATTTTCCTGAGTTCTCTTAATCTGTTGTTGGCTATTCTTTTTGCTATCTTCGGAAACAGGGATTCTATTGGACCGCCACAGCAGTTTGTGTAGGTACCACTTGTTTTTGGTTTTTTGACACCATTTAGAATGGAACATAATTTGTCAGAGAGATTGTACCATCTTGCCATGTAGCAAGGTTCATGCAGCACATATCCATCTGCTTTAATTGAGAGATCGCTTAAAACCTCGGTGTAGTGAAGAACTTCCACATCAAAATCAGTATATTTGGGCATCAACTCTCTCAGAACAAAGTTTGTATGAGGATCTATTGTTATAACTTTTTTCACATTGTTTCTTCTCATTATATCACTGACAACTTTTATATGAGACTCAAATGTTCTATTCAAACCTAGATCGTAGTAGAGAGCACCCGAATATATGTCATCCTCCCAGAGATATCCTAGCTCATTTATTCTCGTTCTGAGGACTGTAAATATATTCCTTATTATCTTATTATACCTCTCAGTATTTCCTACTGGAACAAGGGATGCAAGGCTTTTTGCCCTGCTTAACAACCTAGCAATTCCAATTGTTGTGCTGGAGATTCCATACATCTTCTCCATTATGCTAGCGAACTTCTCTATGTAGGGGACCATTTGATAGAGCCCTCCTGTGTAGAAAACAGTTTCACTTCTGACTAAATCCATTCCCTTGGCCCATCTCACTATAGTTCCCTTGTCCAGACCAAGGGGATTAAGATATCTTTTCTCGTTCTCCTTTATTATCGAAATTATGTCCTTCACAGGTGTGCAGTTCAGGGTCTCTCCTAAAAATATTACGTGAGACTATTCCTCTTCCTCCCAGTACCCCTCCTCTTCCTCCCAGTATTCCTCCTCGCCCTCTTCTTCCTCTTCCTCCCAGTACTCTTCATCTCCTTCCCAGAGCTCTTCCTCAACTCCCTCTGTTATCACTCTCATTTCAACAAGTTCATCATCCTCTATCGATACTTCAAGCAGTGCTTTGCACTTTGGGCACTGGATCTCACCCTCATAATTGCTCTCATTCATGTAGAATTCAAATCCACAGACAGGGCATGTTATCTCGGGCATCAAGTTGCGAAACAAAACTAACTCCTATTTAACCTTTATCCCCACTTGAAGCAGTCTAGTAATTTCATCAAGATCAATGCGAGGAGACTCCCGACTTCAGTTGTGGAGAGGAATCGCAGCAAGGCTTAAATATTTCTCCTTTCCTAAGGCTGGGCAGGTTGCCCTGAAGCTATCTGTCCAAGCGAAGGTTTCAGGAAAGACGAATAGAAGAAAATATGATGCAGATTATAACGCCTCAGTGAATATAGCTAGGAGGGACTTGGCCCTCCTAGCAGGGCTGAGTAACCCAGCCCGTAGGGGACTGCAGGATGAACCTACAAAGCTCCCGACTTTAGTCGTGGAGTAGGTTACTTGGATAAGGAGAGTTTATAAGCTTCCAGCTTGAGATTGTATGGGATGATGAAAATCGCCTGCTGAAAGATGATGTTTTTGCCGAGTTCTGACCGAATTCTTAGCCTCCCAGTCTCCTCTCTCTTCCCTGAAAGTCTCTTATCGCCCTGAGAAGATCTATCTCTCTGAACTCTGGAAGATATGCCTCACAGAAGTAAAGCTCTGAGTATGCTGACTGCCAGAGCAGGAAGTTGCTCAGCCTCTCCTCGCCTGATGTCCTTATTATGAGATCTGGATCTGGAAGATCGGGTGCATAAAGATTTCTCCTTATAAGCTCTTCATCTATTTCATCAGGCAGAACTTCACCTCTAGCCACCATCCTAGCTATTTTTCTCACAGCATCCACTATCTCAGCCCTTCCTCCATATGCAACAGCTAGATTTATTGTTCTATCGCCAAAATCTTTTGTTATATCCTCAAGATATTTTATCCTCTCTCTCAAATCCTCCGGTAGAAGATCAACCCTTCCTATTGCTCTAAACCTTGTCTTAGATTTCCTCAGCCTATCCAAATCCTTTTTAATGAGCTCCAATTCCTCCTTCATCGCATCGAATATCGCATCAACCTGATCTCTTGGCCTTCTGAAGTTCTCCGTTGAGAAAGCATAAAGAGTGACGTGCCTCACTCCGAGCTCGTCCAGCCAGTCCAAGATCTCTCTCACCTTCTTTGCTCCTATCCTGTATCCTTCCCTGAAGGAAATTCCTGATTTTATCGAAAATCTTCTGTTTCCATCCAGTATTATCCCCACGTGATTTGGAACTGGTCCTCTTTTCACCTTATTTCTCAGGTATCTCCTGTATATAGGCGATCCTATTATCTCAGCTACTCCGTATATGAGATCCCATATCAGATTTCTTAAGCCCACATGTGTTCATTAATTGCTTTTTTAAAATTTTAGCTGAGCATAAAAGCAGCTTCCAGTGCGATTCTTATGGCTCTCATCATCCCCTCTTTTAACTCATCTTCAGGGGCAAACTGAACTCCCTTGACCAAATTTCCATTCACCAAATGAATTGCTCCAGCATTTGCTCCTCTCAGCATGGCCACAGTAAAGACAGCAGCATCCTCCATTTCAAATGCAAGAATTCCTCTTCTCTCCCACTTTTTTATTGTGTCCGGATCCTCAGCATAAAAAGCATCGGATGACCTGACAACACCCACATGATATCTGGCTCTCTCAAGCTCAGCCGCTCTTATGAGGGCATTAATCACCTTAAATGATGCGGTCGGACAGAAGGGTTCAAAATTCACATAAGATCTGCTTGTTCCATCTTCGGGAACAGCTGATATAGCTATTATGAGATCACCTATCTCGACATCTTTCTGAACTGCTCCGCATGTTCCAACTCTTATCAGATATTCAGCTCCAGCTCTTATGAGCTCCTCAACAGCTATGGCGGCTGAAGGTCCTCCCATTTGAGTTGGCATTATGGATATCTCCTTCCCCTTATATCTGCCTGTAAAACCGTTAAAACATCTTTTTCCTCCTATAGCCTTCTTATCAGAGAGAAAATTTGACATAATCTTTGCTCTATCTGGATCTCCCGGTATCAAAACGCACTTTGCGACTTCTCCTTTGGAAACTCCTAGATGAGGTTGAACTTGAAACTCCATCTTGGATTTATCCACATACATCGCCTTCTCGGCAGGCTAGAGGATAAAAAGCTGCTGGTTGATATATCCCTTTATTAGCTAGTCGATGTTTTATGATCCATCTCCCGGCTAGCGAATGCTATTTGGGAAATGAAGCTTTTTCATCATAGAGCATTCATTTTTTATTGCTGTCAAACGGGTATAAAGCCCGAAATAGTTTAGGGATTTGTTATTGGGTTCAAAATTTCTGAAGAAGGACATTCAAATGTGATCGAGTAAAAATGCATTAATGTCCTATAAGAGAACAAAGGATTTAATCCAGTTCTATCCCCCATATAAAGGTCCCAAAAAAAGAGGGAGGTACCGGGGCCAGGGGCCGTAAGGCCCCTATTTCTTACTTCTTCCACACTGCAGCAACAGCTAGCTCTATATCTTCCTCTGTAACGGTCTTTCTCTTCGCATGCCTTGCCAGATCGACTGCGTACTTGGATACCTCTGAGGCAAATTTCTCTAGGTGGTATGCTAAGGTCTCCCTAGCAGCATCGCTCACTCTCTCGGCCCCGGCATCTTTTATAACTCTGTATAACGGGGCTAGGGGTAGATACTTTGCCATTCTCACACCCATTACTTGAGAGGCGACCCATCTTTCGATGGGGGCCCATCTAAATTGAAACCCTCTTATATTTAATCTTTTCGCTTGATGGGATCTTCTTGTCCTCATGGAACCATGCGTGACTATGAGTGTGATGAGGTGATCCTATAAGGTTATCTATTCTCTGGTCAACTGAGCATCTCATGTCTGAACTGTCACATGCCAATACAGGGATTCGCATGATGGCTTTATCATAGGGATATGGGGACGTATCTATTATCTTTTTAGAAGCTTATCTCTCATAATGTAAATAAAATTTTCTAATGAAAAGAAAACTGTTAGTAAAATGGAAAGACATTACCGCAGTTTTAGCAAACTTTTGGTAAAGTTAATGATGCCCTCTCCGCTTAACAAGCATAAGAAAGGGGATGCTGGATTGTATTGCCTGTATCTACTATATTCAGCTATTAACCGGCTGAATTATTCATATACAGCCCAAATCAAGAAATTAAAAAAGATCATCTGCGTTCAGCTCAGATCCTCTTCATTATCATAGGAAGAAGCGTCCATCCGTGATCTATTGTTCCAAGGCTACCTCTTAAGCACTCTCTTTCACAGAAACACTCTATTCCATCTCCATTCTCTCCCGGAATCCTGAGAGCAACAGGAACTGGATCGTCTGAATGGGCTTTCAGCGTCCAAGGAGTTGCATGATCCGATGTTATTAAAATTGCTACATTATCAAGCTCCTCAGCGATCCCTCTCACAAAGATAGAATCTATGAGTTCTATGGATCTGACTTTTCCCATGAGATCCCCGTCATGTCCGTAGACATCAGGCCCTTTTAAATGGACATATGACACATCGACCTCATTTAACAGCTCCTTTGTGGCAGAAAGTCTGCTGGGAAGGTCTCTCTCCAAATCGCCTGTTGGAGGGGGAACTTTCTTCTCTCTCATTCCCATGAGCTTGCATATGCCCATCTCAACAGGCATCTCAGCTATAGCCCCAAAACTTCTTCCAAACCTTCTGTTTATCTGCTCAAATTTAGGCACTCTGTTTCCCGCATCTCTCATGAGCAGGGCATTTGCAGGAAGCTTCCCCTCTTTTTTCCTCCTCAAATTAACCTCATGCTTGTCTAATATCTCCACAGCTTTTTTTGTAAATATATTGACGATCTTGGCTGAAATTTTGGCATCCTCTCTATCCGATAACGGCCTACATTCAGCTATATAAGGGCTGAAATCCTTTTTTGCAACACTTATATGCCCAACTTTATCGTATGCAGGATCAGTGTTGCTTATCTCATCACTCAACGGCACATCTGACTCTATTACAACCACTGCCCTGTGGCCGACAGATGCCCTCACAGTTATTCTAAATCCATCTATCTCCATTCCATCAAGAGAGGAGGCAAGTTCCCTTGCTTCCTCCGATGATAGATCCCTTCCAGCCCTTCTATCTATTATCTTCATGCTTTCCGGGTCTACTGTTGCAAAATTAGCCCTTAGAGCTAGGAAAAAGTCTTTTAGCTCTACGCCAGATCCGATAGCCTCTATCGGGCCTCTCCCAGTGTAATACTTCTCAGGATCGTATCCAAGTATCGATATCACAGCGGAATCGCTTTCAGGAGCATATCCCCTGCCAACAGTGTACATCAAGCCGCAAACGGATTTTTTTGCTATTTCATCTATGCTGGGCTTCCTAGCAATTCTGAGGGAGGACTTCTCTATGAGGCCATCTGGAGCTCCATCCAGAACTAGATAGAGGAGCTTCAGGGGATCACCTCTTAACCCGCCTAACTGCTTCTATCAAGTCATCCACCATCTTATCCTCAGGCTGAACTCCCACACTTGTTGACAGAACTATCTCCTCATCTCCCTCAGCAAAAGTTATCAAATTGTGGGGAACAGCGCTTACCTTATACTTATCCGCAAGATCAGGGTTCTCATATGCCTCAACACAGTCAGATTCCACTATCCCTCTGAGGGCAACTGCTATTTTATTTGAGAGAAGCACCTGATGTGGGCAGTAAGGACATGTCGGAGTCACAAATGTGACAAGCCTTATCCTTCCCCTGATATCAGCCAGCTCATCAAGTTTTCTGATGCTCTCCTCACTTAAATCAGGATTTCCTTGGCTGACGAGGGATATAGTTTCCACAAAACCCCATGCCTCATGGCCTGCTGGGGCTCCTGTGTACCTTATAAGGTACCCCATATCAGCCCCTATTAATATAGTTGGAACCCTTACAACTCTATATTTCTCTATTACATCGGGCTCAAGAAGTATGTTATGCACCCTGTGTACCAGCTTGCTGGATAGCTCCGAAAGCTCCTTTAGAAGTTGTTTTACCCAATCTGAGTACTCTTTGTTTTTGTTTCCCTCAAATAGTATGAGATCCACTGGATCTACAAGCTCCGAATCGAATTTGGCCTTCAGCTCAGAAGCTGTTTCATCATCTATTATCCTCTGCATAGCCATCCAAGTGATGTGTAAGGAATAGTATTTAAGGGTTCGTCAGCAGCTTCCAAAAGTTAACTTTTAACTCTTGTGCGTATACTCACACAAATTTGTAACCGAGAGATCCTGCTCTCTCATGCCCGGTATGTGGTGGTATATTAGCTCCGAATGAGCACATGCTCAGGATGAGGGGGTTTCCGTTGCCCCTGAAAGCCATCAATGAGGATAGCAATCCGTTGCTATCTAAGATGGAATGGATAGTTATATAACTATCGACAGCGGTTAAGATAGGAGTCCAGCGGGTCTATCTTTTCCCTTTATGCGGAGTAATTTTCAGCATAATGTCTTTTTGTGCTGCTTTTTGAATTTCTGCTGTGAACAGGCAGCTTGTTTGAGATGTTTAGCTTGATCTCAAAGGGCCTTAGTGAGCAGAGAGATTTCTATAAGTTTCTACTAATAAAAGGAAGTTTTTATAACACTATAAGAATCTTAACTGCATTAAATCAAGCAACTCTTATTTACATAGAGCTATATTATTACTTTTTAATAAATAAACATCTGACAAAAATTTTTTACGCTAATCATGGAGAAATTGCTGGTGATACAATGCTGGAGATAAGATGGCACGGTAGGGGAGGACAGGGCGTATGGAGCGGGACTGCTGTTTTAGCACTTGCCGCAATAAAAGCTGGAAAATTCGCACAATCGTTCCCTGAATTCGGGCCTGAGAGAAGAGGAGCTCCTGTAAATGGATACAACAGGATAGATGATAAGCCGATAAAAATACATTGTGGCATATACGAGCCTGATGCTATAATTGTGATAGATCCAACTCTTTTAAAATACAGAGAGATGATTTTGAGCGGCCTTAAAAGAGGAGGAAAAATAGTAATAAACTCGGAGAAGAAACCGGAGAAGCTGAGAGAGGAGCTAAAAGTTGGAAAAGATGTGGAGATATGGGTTGCGGATGCCACCTCAATAGCCCTTGAGGAGGTGAAGAGGCCCTCGACAAACACTGCAACTCTTGGAGTTCTCCTGAGGGCAATACCAGTTGTCCCAATGGACAAGCTGGCTGAAGCTATTATGAGCAGGTGGCCTGGAGATATTGGGGAGAAAAATGTTAAGGCGATAAAAAGGGCATATGAGGAGGCGATGTCGGGATGATGGGGTGGAGAGATCTTCCCATAGGAGGTGTTCCCCCCTTAACCTCCTTGGAGTATAAAACGGGGGATTGGAAAGTTTTCATGCCAAAGATAGACACAAGCAAGTGCACTAAATGCGGGCTTTGCTGGATGTACTGCCCTGATTCAGCTATCATATGGGATGGGGAGGGATACCCAAAGCCAAACTATGAGTACTGCAAGGGATGCGGAATCTGCGCTAACGAGTGTCCCGTTAAAGCAATAGAGATGGTGAGGTGATTTCATGATAGCACAGACAGTGATGGGTTTAAATGGTGATGAGGCTGTTGCTTGGGCTGTTAAGCAGAGCAATGTGGACTTTGTCTCAGCCTATCCCATAACGCCTCAGACGATAATAGTTGAAAGAATATCCGAGTTTGTGAACAATGGAGAAGCTGATCTCGAGTTTGTGGCTGTGGAGAGCGAGCATAGTGCCCTAAGTGCATGCATAGGTGCAGCTGCTGCTGGAGCAAGGGCCTTCACAGCAACTGCTGCAAATGGATTGCAGCTCATGCATGAAGTTCTCTACATAGCAGCAAGCTTAAGGCTTCCGATAGTGATGGCTGTTGCCAACAGAGCTCCATCCGGACCGATAAACATACACTGCGATCACAACGATAGCATGGGTCAAAGGGATTCGGGATGGATTCAGATATACTCTGAAGATGCGCAGGAAGTGTATGACAACACAATACAGGCCTTCAGGATAGCTGAGCACAGGGATGTGCTTCTCCCAGTAATGGTTATGATGGACGGATTTCTCATAACTCATACAATGCAGAACATCTATGTTCTGCCGGATGATGTTGTAAGCAATTTTGTTGGCACCAGAAAGGTTGAGAAGATAGTTTTACCGAGAATATATGGAGAGAAAGAGGTTTACAGGATGCTGAATCCAAAGTATCCCATTACCTTTGGCCCTCTAGATCTATATGATTACTACATAGAGCATAAGATGCAACAAATAGAGGCGATGAGAAATGCAAAGAAAGTGATAATGGATGTTCATGAGGAATATGCAGAAATAAGCGGAAGAAGGTATGGTGATGGACTTCTCGATCCCTACAGGGCTGATGATGCGGACTATCTGCTTGTAGGCATAGGATCCACGATGGGGACAGCAAGATATGTAGTTGATGAGCTCAGAAATGAGGGTCACAAGGTTGGAATAGTCAGGATAAGGACCTTCAGACCATTTCCAGCTGATGAGTTCAGGAAAATACTCTCAGGAAAGGACATGGTTGGCATTTTGGACAGAGGAATAAGCTTCGGCTCCTTCGGCCAAGTCTACTTGGATCTAGCCGCAGCCCTGTATAAAAGACCGGATGCACCTCCACTTATAGATTTCGTTTACGGACTTGGAGGAAGGGACATGTCTCCAAAGCTTCTGAAGAGCATATTCATGGAGCTTATAGAGGGAAAGGAGGAACCTGTTCTTAGGATAAGAGGGGTGAGAGAATGAGTGTAAACATAAAGGAGCTTGCTAAATTCATGATGAAAGATCCAGGAATACTATCTGGGCATAGATTATGTGCTGGATGCGGTCCAGGGATAATACTCAGGCAGATAATGATGGCTAGGAGAAAACCAGTTGTTATCGCAAATGCAACAGGTTGTGTGGAGGTTGCGACCACAATATTTCCCTATACTGCTTGGAATGTTCCGTGGATTCACAATGCATTTGAGAATGCCGCTGCGACAGCTTCCGGCATAGTAGCTGCTAGAAACAAGCTTATCAGATCTGAAAGGTTTAAGAATGATCCCGATGTCGATCTGGATTACGATGTAATAGTGATAGGAGGAGATGGAGGCACATACGACATAGGATTTCAGGCAATATCAGGGGCCTTTGAGAGAAGGGATAAGTTCATGTACGTGCTTTACGACAACGAGGCTTATATGAACACGGGAATACAGAGAAGCGGAGGAACTCCATTTGGAGCATGGACGACAACTACTCCAGTGGGAAGCAGGATAAAAGGAAAGATAGAGCCAAAGAAGCCGATATTGGATATATTTGTAGCTCATGGAATACCATATGCAGCAACAGCCTCTCCTGCATTCTGGACAGATGCCATACAGAAACTGAGGAAAGGGCTGGAGAACCAGCCATCATTCATACACTACCTTGGAGTATGTCCGACAGGCTGGGGGACTGAAATAGAAAAAACTGTGGAGTTATCTAAGCTTGCAGTTGAGACCTGCATCTTCCCGTTGTACGAAGTTGTGAATGGTGAGTACAAGCTCACTGGCATGAGCAAAACTATAGCAAAGAATCCAGCCAGAAAGAAGCCTGTGGAGGAGTACATAAAGGTTCAGAGAAGATTTGC